>Ga0182742_1000729_pt1 | contig 48033 bp, 39 predicted proteins | sample eDN5th37CBELigMG_FD_128880 | JGI IMG/M metagenome (GOLD analysis project Ga0182742, IMG submission 128880) | Enriched Miracle-Growth compost microbial communities from Emeryville, California, USA - eDNA 5th pass 37_C BE-Lig MG (version 2)... ...
GATCGAGGACGGACGCAGATTCCGCTCGGCCGCAGGAACGGGGGCTTTGGGAACGACCGCTCGGGTTCTGGGTGCATGTGCCGGCGGCGCACTGCTGGTCTGGGGTATCCGCGAGCGTAAGGCGCTAGGCGACTTCGGCACGGCGGTCGTCGAAGAATTCCAGCACGCGAAGGAGCGCAACCAGAGCGAAGGTTTCGACACAGTGCGCGACGCTGTCGGAGCGGCGGGCAAAGGCTTGTCGGACGCGGCACAGAACGTGGAGAAGAAAGTAGAAGAAGGCGTGGAGTGGGCCGAGTCGGCCAGTGCCGATGTCATCGAAGAGTATGCGCAGAAGCGCCGTCGGTCGAACGTGGCGGACGCGACTCACTGAGCTGCCGTGTCCATCGAGCTATGAGTTCGTCGCCGCGCGCCTTCGATGGGGCGCGGTTTCGCTCTTTTGTGACAATGGCAAAGTGAAAATGAATGCGGAGCCGCCGGATGGGCGGCTCTCGGCCCGGATTTCGCCGCCATGCATGTGCACGATGGCGCGGGCCATGGACAGGCCCAGACCCAGACGATCGGTCTTGGTCGTGAAGAACGAATCGAACAGGCGCTGCGCTTGCGAAGGATCGATGCCGCTGCCGTTGTCGAGCACCACCACCTTCACATGCTCGTCGTGCTGCAGTTCCGTACACACCAGCACCCGGCGCGATCGGACCGGTGTGTCGTCCATGGCATCCAGCGCATTGTCGATCAGATTCAACAGCACCTGTTGCAGCTGCCGGCGATCCGCCGGAATTCGCGGCAGCCCCGTCTCGAGCGTGCTCTGGATCGTCACTTTGCGACGCAGGGCATCGGGCAGCATCATCGACAGCACTTCGCCTGTCAGCTCATTGATATCGATGCGTTCGAAGTGCAGCTCGTGCCGGCGCAAGGGCAGCCGCATGCTGTCGACGAAACGATTGGCCCGCAGATCTTCCTTGCGCACATCGGCGAGCAGATCGCGAACCGCGGCCAGATCCGGCTCCTTGCGGTTCAAGATCAGCTGCGCGGTTTCGATGTCCGCCAGAATCGAGCTCAGGGGCTGAGTGACTTTATGTGCGACTGAAGCAGTGATCTCCGCAGCCAGTGCGAGCCTGGCGACATGAGTCATGTCGGCATACTCGCGTCGCGCCCTGGAGCGTGCACGCTGTCTCATGAAGATCTGTACGCCGAGCACGATGAGAATCACGATCTGCACGGCGAGCAGAATCGCAAAATACGTGTCGGCCTCGGAGAACATCTGCAAGCCGCTCCATGGACCCTGGGTCGTCTACGTAACAGGGAACACAGTGGATTCGCATTGGCCCTAGTGCTCATAGCGGCCGGCGCAGTTCGAGGCTTAAATTCGGAGCGAAGCTTGTGGCTCGTGCGATGACGGAACGTGCAGTGAACGAGGACATGCCAACGCTCGAGGACGTGCGCAGTGCCATGGATCGGGACGAGCTGTTCGTCGAGTATCAACCCATCATGTCGCTGCTGACGCAGCGCTGCGTCGGTGCAGAAGCCCTGGTCCGCTGGCGGCGCGACGGCGCGGTGTGGCCGGCGAGCCGGTTCGTCCGGCTCATGGAGAACACCCCTTTATCGGGAAGGCTCACTTACTGGGTGATCGATACCGTTGCCCGGGAACTCTGCGAGTGGCTGAGCGAGCATGCCGAAATCTATATCAGCATCAACGTGCCGCCGGAAATTCTCGGACGCGGAGGTCTGGAGTACGCCGCCGTACGCTCAGGCCTACGTGCGCGCACATCTCAGATCCTGCTGGAGATCACCGAGCGCGGCGTGCCCGATCAACTGGGCATGAATGCACTCAATATGATGGCCGAGCATGGCGTGCGCCTGGCGCTCGACGATGTGTTTCTCAATGGCGCCAATCTGGCAGTGCTGTCCCGAGGCCGGTTCGACGTGATCAAGGTGGATCGCAAACTGATCGCGCAACTGGTGGCATACGCACCGGACCCTGCGTGGCTGCCCGGGTTGCACTCGCTGTTGACCCATTCCCAATTGCAGGTCATCGCCGAGGGCGTGGAGTCGCACTATCAGGCCGATGTGCTGGCGCGCGCCGGTGTGCAGATGGCGCAGGGATTTTTGTTCTCCGCCTCGCTCACCGCGCGTGAGCTCATGAAGTTTCAGGAGCGGGCCAATGCGAGCTGACGTGTCAGTGTTGGCGACTTTGCAATGCTTCGGTCAGTGCGCGTTTGAGTTCATCGGCCGCGCATGGTTTTTCCAAAACGGTGTGGAAAAGAGAAATGGTTTCGTCGTCGCGCGGCGGTGTAGCGGTTAACGCAATGATGGGAGTGTCGCCGAGTTCGGGATGGCCGCGAAGCAGTCGTGCGATGTCGACACCGCTGTGTTCAGGCATGTGCAGATCGGTCACCACCACGTCCGGACGGCGCTCGGCGGCGAGCTCCAGGGCTGCGTCCCAATCGGCCGCCTCGACCACTTCGTAGGACATGACACGCAGCAGCCTGCCCAGGCTGCTGCGAATCCGTCGATCGTCGTCGATCAGCAGGATGACCGGAGCCATCGGTAATTCCGTGCAACGCCACTCATGCGGCGGGGCCCACTCATCTTTGATACACCTTGCAGGCTGTAGTTCTGATTCATTGAGCCAACTGCCGGCGCCGGATACGGCGTACACGATCGCGTGACAACGTCCGACGGACGGCAGTGTTCCAATGCCGGTGTACGCGTTATCGCGACTAGCCGCAATAACCGCGCCCACGCCATCGGAAAATTCTATGGATGCGCCCGATTATGTGAGATCAGTTCAGCCTCGCTCCATACCTGTCGACGTTTTCGGAGGAGCTCAGCATCACCTTCGAACCGAGGCTGTCGATTTCGAATGCCAGCGTTGCGCCGGCGCCGCCGGCGTTGTTTTTAGCCCAGATTCTTCCCCCGTGCGCCTCGACGATGGAGCGTGCGATGGCCAGCCCCAGCCCCATGCCATGGTCCTTGCTGGTGAAAAAGGAATCGAAAATTTTCGGCAAAGTGGCCGGGTCGATGCCCGAGCCCTCGTCGGCCACTTCGACCCGAATGCGCGTCGCTCCTACGCGCGTGGTGCGGATCGCAATCCGACGGTGCGCCTCGGGGAGGGCGGCCATGGCGTCCATGCCGTTCAGGATCAGGTTCAGCAACACCTGCTGCAAGCGTCCATGATCTCCCAGCACGGTCGGCAGTTCGGCGCATTGGGTGTCGATGTGCACGCGACGCTGCCTGATCTCCACGCGTAACAGCTTGATCACATCGTTGATCACGTCGTTGATATCGACCGGATCGAGTCGCAGTTCATGATCGTGGAGCACCTCGCGCAGGCGGCTGATGAGGTCGGTGGCACGACGGTTGTCGCGGCAGATGTCATCGAAGATCTCGTGCAGCTCTTCCTTGTGAAATCGCCCGCGACTGAGAAACAGCAGTCCGGCTTCGGCGTTGTAGCGGATCGCGCCCAGGGGTTGATTCATTTCGTGAGCGATCGATGCCGTGATCTGCCCGAGCATCGCGAGCCCCGCGAAGCGTTCGAGCATGCGGTTGGCTTCTTCCAGATTCTTGCGATCGCTGCGGTCGGTGATCGCCCCGATCATTCGCACGGCCATGCCGCTCGTGTCGCGAATGATATAGGCGCGATGGCGGACCCATCGCGGCGGGCTGCCGCCGCCGCGCCCGATGTAGAGGTATTCCGCCTGCCACGTTCCCGCCGTGCCTCGCAGTGCCTGGCGACAGTCGCGCACGACTCGATCGCGATCGCTGGGATGAATCGAGCAGCCCCAGGTTTCCATGTTCAGATGTCGTACGCTCGGTGCGCCTTCGCTGCGCTCATCGCCGGAGCTGGACCACAGCTCGCCCCGCACGATGTCCCATTCGTAGATCTCATCGCACGCGGCGCGTGCAATGAGCGACAGCCGTTCGTTGTTCTGACGCAGGGCCAGCTCTGCGCGGGTCAATGCAGTGATGTCGCGACCCGTGCCTTGGAATTCGACGAGACGATGGTCCGCATCGAAGATGGCGGTGTTGGTCCATTCCTGCCAACCGGTCCGACCGTCGGGAAACTGCACCGGATGTTTGAGGACGAAAGTCGGATTCTCCGGAGTGGCCTGTCGCAATGCCTGCTGCAGTTCCTCGCGCGTTTCGGTCGGCACGAAATGCAGCCACTTGGTGCCGAGCACCTGCTCACGCGGCAGGTTGAAGTACCGGCAGATGGCCGCGTTGGCAAACGTGAGTGTGGTGTCTGGCAGGCTGCGGCAGACGAAGTCGGTCTGGCTGTCGACGATCGCTCGATAGCGCGCTTGGCTCTCGGAGGCGGCGCGTGCCGCGCGCCGCCGCTCATCGACGACGATGGCAATCACCATGGAGATCAGCGCCATCACGCTCAGAAAGAACTGCAGATCGATGGTGGCCGCTTGCGACGCATCGCGTATGCGAAGGCTGTGAGGAATGACGCCAGCGGCGGTCGCCAGCGTAGCGACGAGCGTCACTGCGAAAGTGGCTGCATCGACTCCGAAGCGCACCGATTGCCAGATCAGGGGAATGAACAACAGATACAGCGCCGCGGGATGGGCGGTGTCACTGATGAATGTCAGATGGGCGCAAGCATACAAAGCGGCCGCGATGGCCAGCGCCTCGGCATATTGCAGCGGCGAACGCTGCTCCAGCCAACTGCCCTGCGGCTGCAAAGCCATGTAGATCCATGGAGTCCAGGTCAATATCGCCAGCGAGGTGGCGAAGGTCGCGGCCTGCCACTGGGCGACTGCCTGGGCTGGCGTGCCCGAGAGCGCAGCGGCGGCGACTTCGGGAGAGACGATCGTCAGCAGCGCGGGTCCGGCAATCACGGCGGCGGCGAGATACACCGACAGGTTCTGCAGGTTGTCGAACGGATTGCGTTGCCCGAGCAACAGACGCAACGCCGCGCCGATGCCTCCGGCAAGAACGCAGCTGAAGCAGGCCTGCCAGGCGAGTTGCCACTCCGGCAATCCGGTGCTCCAGTACGCGAGCAGATGAGCGGGCAGGACGGGCAGGGCAATCGCCCACCAGCGCGGGTATCGGATCGCCATGAAGAGCGCGACCAACACTGCGTGTTGTGGAGACAACACGACGCTGCCGTCCGGTTCGCGCAGCATGAGTTCCAGGGTGGCGGCCAGGAAATAGAGGGCTCCGCTCAGCGACGCCAGGAACGCCGCCGCAGCGAACGTCGCAGAGCCGCCCTGGCTCGTGAACCACGTGCCGTTCCTGGTCAACTCTCGTCTCCCCTCGGACTGCAGTCGACAAAACGTCAGATCAACCGTGTCACGTTGCTGGATAGAGTCCTTGGCCGGTCCCGAGTCGCATTCTTCGCTGGCGCATCTCTGGGCACGCGTGCCCGGAAGTGCGCGCCGGGCGATCGAGGCTCGATCTGCAGTTCGCCGCCCAGTTGAGCGACCATGCCCTGAACGATCCGCATTCCCAGACCGGTGCTGCTGCTCGGATTGAAATCCACCGGCAGCCCGCGACCATCGTCATCGACTCGTAACGACAGATGGCGTTGCGCGACGCTGACACCGATGCGCACCGAACCTTTGTTGCTGCCTGGATATGCATGTTTCAACGAGTTCGTGATCAGCTCGGTCGTCATGAGCAGCAGCGCCACAGCACGGTCGGTCGCCATGGTGAGCCCCTGCGGACACGAAATCGTTACGGCAATATGATCCTCCGCGCCTAGCGCCGCAATGGCTTCGCGGGCAATTTCCCCCAGCGTCGCCGACAGCTCGATCCGATCGGTGTCACGGCCTTGCTGGAGGTTGCGATGTATGCAGGCAACGGCCTGTATTCGGGACTGTGCTTGTTGCAGCGAGGCGCGCACTGCTTCGTTGTTGCTGTAGCGAGCCTGCAGCGCCAGGACGCTGGCGATGCCGGCGAGATGATTCTTCACGCGGTGGCTGGCTTCGACCAGCAGCAGTTCCTTGCAGGCGATTTCCTGCTGCAGCATGCGCTCGGCCTGCTTGAGCTCGGTGACATCGCGACACACACAGAACATTTGTGATGGCACGCCCCGCACATCGAAAATAGGATTGGCAGCGACGTCCCACCACCTCGGCAGACCGCTGGCGGTGGGTCGGCACGCCATGAAGCGGCACTGGTGTCCGCAGCGGGCCTCATCGATGCTGAATTCGGCCAGGTCGTGATTTTCGGGCGACCACAATTCCGACCACGAGACGCGTTGTTGGGGCGGGCGGCCGTCGAGGCCCATGAGATAGGCGCCGGGCAGGTTCATATAAACGACCATGCCTTGCATATCGACCACCGCGATGCAGTCATGGCTGTTCTCGAAAGCGTGCTCGATGACGCTTGCGTCTGGAGACAATGGAATGTCGGCCATGGGATGACCTGCCTCTTCGTCGGCGGGAGCGTCGCGGTGGGGTTCGCAGCTAACCAGGGACAAGGGCGTCCGAGCCAGTGGCGATTGCATCTGCACCTCCGTAGGCAAAGTTGCTCGCGCCCGAGGGCTGAGCATGGGGGAGGTCGATTAAAACGTGTCGCCCGTGGGCTGCATCTTGGCCCAAGGGCTAATTGTGTCGAGCTTGTGCGTTCCGGCGCGCAGCGCTGTAATCGACCTTCGGTCAGCGAACAGATATCTTCAGCAGCCGATCAGATCCGCACGATGTTTCCAATCGTCGGGGTCCACGCATTTTGCTGAAATGTCGCAGCGAGGACGGCGACCGTGCATGAGCGGGCGGAAGATCCTGTTCGGCGCCTTGCGCCGATGATCAATCAAGCGACCTGGGCCCGGTCGAGCGTCGGCCCTGCGGCCACCGCGCTCGCATACCTGCTCTCGGCGATGTTGGGCGAAGCGCTGGCGTTTCCTTCGGCGCCCGTCTCGGCGCTCTGGGCGCCAAATGCCATTCTGTTTGCTGCGCTGCTGCTGGCGCCGGTGCACCGGTGGTGGGTCTATCTGGCTGCAATCGTTCCGGTCCACGTCCTCGCACAAGTGGGTCAAACGCCGCTTGCACAGATCGGAATTCAGTACATCGTCAATTGCGCCGAGGCCGTGATCAGCGCTGCGGCCCTGATCCGTTTCGAATCGGAGCCGCGCCGCCTCGGGCAATTGAGCGCGATGACCAATCTGGTGCTGATCGGCGGCATCGCCGCGCCCCTGATCACCAGCGTTGCGATGGCAATGGCGTTCTGGCCGCTCGGGCTGACCGACGACTTCTGGTTGACGGTGGTCGCTCGTACCAGCACCAACACCTTTGCCACGATCACGCTGGTGCCGTTGATCATCCATTTCGCCCTGCGGTTCCAGCGCGGCTGGCCGGCTCCGAAGCGGCGCAAGCTGGTCGAAGCTTCACTGATCGGCGGCAGTCTCGCGCTCGTGAGCATGTATGTATTCGTCTGGCCCGGCGTTCACGACGAGCGAGCACCCGCTTTGTTATATGCACCGTTGCCGTTGTTGATCTGGGCCACCGTACGTTACGAAATTGCCGGGGTGTGCGCTTCGGTACTGCTGCTCGGTGCATGCGCGACCTGGGGAGTGGTGCACGATGTCGGTCCATTCGTCGTGCACGCGCCGGTGCGCAATGCGCTGACGACGGTGTTGTTCTTGAATGTGATCTGCATTCCCTTGCTGATGCTGGCGGCGGTCCTGCAGGAACGGAAGGCTGCATTCGCCGAAGCTGCGCGCAGGGAACAGCAGTTGGCGCATCTGTCGCGTGTGGCCACCATGGGTGAGATTTCCGGCGCCGTAGCTCACGAGATCAGGCAGCCGCTGGCGTCGATGCTCGCCAATGCAGAGGCGGCTTCAGCGTTGCTGACGAGCAGCGAGTTGGATGCGCAGAGGGTCAGGCCGATCCTGGCGGACATCATCGCGGACAACCGCCGGGCAGCGCAGGTCATCAAACGCATGCAGTCGATGCTTCGTCACAGCCAGACGGAGCGCCGGCCCGAGCAGTTGAACGAGCTGGTGATGGAAACATTGGCGCTCTCGCGCGCCGATCTGCATCGTCGTCACGTGATCGCGATCCAGAGTTTGGGCAGCGAGTTGCCGCGTGTCGCGGCCGATCGGGTGCAGATTCAACAGGTGATCCTGAACCTGATCGTCAATGCCTGCGATGCCATGGAAAGCGTCGCCCCGGACCAGCGCCGCTTGTGGCTCAGCACTTCGATGCATTCCCACCTGGGAGTCGAGCTGTCGGTGCGGGATTCGGGGCCGGGTATCGAGGAGCAGATGCTGGAGCGGATCTTCGATTCCTTCGTCAGCACCAAGTCCACAGGGCTGGGGCTCGGGCTGTCGATATCGCAGAAGATCGTGATCGCGCATGGCGGCCGGTTGTGGGCGGAGCGCAGCGCCAGCGGCGGCGCGATCTTCCGCCTCACATTACCGGTCGCGCACGTCTGATTATTCGCTCGCGATCTTGCGCAACGCCTGCTCGAACACCGCCACGGGCTGCCCGCCCTGGATCAGATATTTGTCGTTGACGATGACGGAGGGGACTGCGCGGATGCCCAGCTGGGCGAATAGCTGCTCACGCTGGCGGACGTCGGCGGCGTAGCGATCGGATGCCAGAATCTCTCTGGCCTGCTGTGCATCCAGACCGGCGCTCGAGGCAATCTCGATGAGTACCTCATGATCGCTCGGATTGCGACCGTGAGTGAAATAGGCTTCGAACAGCGCTCGCTTCAGCTCGAGCTGCCGACCTTTCTGTTCCGCCCAATGCAGCAGGCGATGCGCATCGAACGTGTTGTAGATCCGGCCGCGCTTGTCCATGTTGAACGTGAAGCCGAGCTCGGCGCCGCGTGCGCGGATACCTTCGCGATTGGCCTCCATCTGCTCCGGGGTCGAGCCGTATTTCTTGCCGATGTGCTCGGCGATGTCCTCACCCTCGGGCGCCATCTGCGGATTCAATTCGAACGGCTGGAAGCGGATCTCGGCGGTGAAGTCCGGACCGAGTTGGTCGAGCGCCTGCTCGAGCGATTTCAAACCGATCACGCACCAGGGGCAGGAGACATCGGAAACGAAGTCGATTTTCAGAGGAGCGGTCATGAGTACGTCCGAAGCGGCCAAAAAAAGCACATGGGGGCAAAACCCGGCGGGACAACCCCCATTGTGGTCGCTTTCAGACGAGCGTGCTACAGACGAACCTCAACTGCGGCGGGCTCGCTTGCGAGGCGCTTTGCGCTTGGCCTTGGTCGACGCCGATTTCTTCTTCGGGGCGGCAGAGCGGGCGGCGCGCTGCGCACGCCGTTCGGCCAGGTCGATGGGTTCGCTGGCCTCGGCGGTTCGAACCACGGCGCTCTTGGACAGGCTCTTTCGCAGCACCTCCATGAGATCGATGACCTTTGCACTGTCGCCAGCCTCGCTCTCTTCGGCGGCCTCGGCGCCTTTGGGATGAATCACATCGTCGCGCTGTTTCTGCTTGGACTCCACTAGCGACTGCAGCTTCTTCGCTTCCTGATCCTCGAGCTCCGCGACACTCAACTCCTTGTGGGCGAGCGCCTCGATCTCCTTGGAGAACTGGGTCACCTTGGCGGCGGGCGCTTTCGGACGCTTTGGCAGACCGATCGTCTCCGGGGTGCGAATCTCATCCGCATAGCGCAGCGTATCCAGACGCAATACGCCATTGTCCGCAACGATGGCGACCAGATATTCGTGGCCGCGCATGACGAAGCTGCCGATCGCGGCACGACCGGTGCGTTTCATGGTTTCCGCGAGCAGCACATAGGCCTTCGCGGATTTGCCGGCCGGCGCGAGAAAGTAGGGCTTCTGAAAGTACAGTGGCGGAACCTGATCCAGCGGCACGAAGCTGCGCAGCTCGATGTCGGCGGACATCTCCGGCGCCACCGATTCGAACTCCTGGTCCGTGATCACGATCATCTTGCCGTCGTCGGTCTCATAACCGCGCACCAGATCGTCGTAGTCGAGTTTCTTGCCTTCCTTGGAGCAATGATATTGACGGCCGAGCGCGTGTCCGTCGGTGTCGACGAGTTTCATCGCGGTTCGGCGCGGACGGACCGCAGTCAACAGGTCCACCGGGATGCTGACCAGGCCGAAGGTGATGGTCCCCGACCACAGCGAGCGCACGGGCGCGCCGGAGCGTTCTTCCTCGGCTTGCCTCTCGGGCTCGCGTTTACGTTTACGGCTAGGCAACTTTCTTCTCCCGGGCGGCGGCGAGGCTCGCCTTCAGGCTGTCGGCGAGACTTCCCTCGGCGCGTTTCTTCTTGACGGGTGCGGGTTTGATCTTCTCGCCGCGGGCCTTGGCCTCGATGAGCTTGTAGAGCCGTTCGCGATATTCGTTCTGCCATTGCCGAGGATCGAAATCCGCTTCGATGGACTTGACCAGTTGTTCCGCCAGCTTCAGTTCGTTTGCTTGCGGTGTGGCCGACCTGGCGGGCTCGATGCCGGAGAAACTCACCACCTGTTCGGCACGTCGCAGCGTGGTCATGATCAGGTAGCCATCGACGGCGCTGATCGCACCCAGATAGCGTTTCTTGCGCATGACCCAGCGCGCGACGCCGACCATTTCCTTGCGCGACAGCGCTTCACCGAATGCAAAGTAATCGTCCGTGCCGCCATCGGGGCCCAGATAGTAGGGCCGCTCGAACCACTGATCGCCGATGGCCGAGGCCGGCACGAATCGCAGCACTTCGATTTCCCTGGATTCCGGCGGCACCAGCTGTTCGAGTTCTTCAGGCTGCAGGATCACAGCGGTATTCGGGCCGACCGCGAATGCCTTGCGCATTTCTTCCTTCGGCACATCCTCGCCGGTGTCCTTGCGCACGATGTGCTGTTCCACCGGGGCGCGGTCCTTTTCATGCAGCAGATGGAAACGCACGTTGCGATCTTCGATCGCCGAATAGAACTTGACGCCGATGCTGTGCTTGCCCAGCTGCAGCTCGCCTTTCCAGATCGCTCTAGCGGCCATCGGTGGATCCTCGCGCTTCGGCACACGAGACACACACCATGCGACCGTCGGAGTGGCGGCGCCGGCAATGGATACAAGTGGTCGTCTCGCACTCGGGGCAGCGGAACTCCATCTCATATATATAGAGATGGCCGCAGGCGGTGCATTCCTCATCCCCGTCCAGCAACCACCAGGGGGCGGCCTTGCTCGCAGCAGGGGGTTTGGCGCGGGCTCGGGGCATACGAATCCTCATCCGAGAAGGCTGTCCGTAGGAAAACGTCGCAGCGCGAGGCCTGTTCCGGAGGTCGCTTAAGTTCTATAGATAAAAGCACAATCATATGTGAGAATGCCCGCATGCTCGGCCTTCCCGCCTCGATCCAGAGTTGCCTGCCGCGACGCACCCTCGGCCGCACGCGGCTGGCGGTGTCCGAGCTGGGGTTGGGAGCGGCGTCCCTGGGCAACCTGTATCGCCCGATGTCCGAAACGGAAGCGCAGCGCACCCTGGATGCGGCCTTCGATCAGGGGGTCAGTTATGTCGACTGCGCCCCGTATTACGGCTTCGGCCTGTGCGAGCAGCGGGTCGGCCGGGGGCTGAAAGGACGCGACGGCATCGTGGTGTCGACCAAAGTCGGCCGGCTGTTGCAGCCGGCACCCGAAGTCATCGATGACTCGGAGCGCTTCGGCTTTCGTTCGGCCATGCCGTTCACGCCTGTATTCGATTACTCCCATGACGGCGTGATGAGGTCATGGGAATCGAGCCTGCAACGGCTCGGCGCCGGCCGCATCGACGTGCTCTACGTGCACGACATCGGGCGCCTGACGCATGGAAGTCGCCATTCGGAACGAATGCATCAGCTCGTTCATGGAGGTGGGCTGCGGGCGCTGAGCAGACTTCGCGCCGAGGGACTGATCGACGCGGTGGGCATCGGCGTCAACGAAGTGCAGGTTTGTCTCGAGTTGCTGGAAGAAACCGACCTCGATGTCATCCTGCTGGCCGGTCGCTATACATTGCTGGAACAGCACGCGCTCGATGCGCTGTTTCCGGAATGCGCGCGCCGGGGAACGTCGATCGTCATCGGTGGACCTTACAACTCGGGCATTCTCGCCACGGGAACGCGCAGCCATGTGGCGCCACGTTTCAACTACGAAGTCGCGGCCACGGATGTCGTCTTCCGGGTGCGTCGCCTCGAGCGGGTGTGTCGCGAGTTCGATGTACCGCTGCCTGCGGCTGCGCTCCAGTTTCCCCTGGCGCATCCCCAGGTCGCATCGGTCATCCCGGGGCTTGCGGGACCCGAGCAGGTCGAACAGACCCTGGCGTATTACCGGACGCAGATCCCGGCGGACTTCTGGGATGAGCTGCGAGCCCAGAACCTGATTCACGAGGCAGCGCCGCTGCCAGTCGCAACGACGCAACCATGAGCTCGATCATCGACTCGCACGTCCATGTGTGGGATCCCGCCAGAGGCGACTACGGTTGGCTGACCCGCGAGCTCGCATCGCTGTATCGACGAATCGATGAGCGGGAACTGCATGATCAGTTGATACGAGCCGGTGTGCAGGGCGCCGTGCTGGTGCAGGCGGCGCCGACCGAAGCCGAATCGGATTATCTGCTGTCGATCGCCGAGCGGGAGCCCTGGGTGCTGGGTGTCGTGGGCTGGGTGGATTTCGATGCGCCCGATATCGAGCAGCGGATCGCCCGGCGAGCCCGGCAGGCAAAGTTCGTCGGCGTGCGGCCGATGCTTCAGGACCTCCAGGATGCCGACTGGATTCTCCAGCCCGGTCGCGATCGTGCGCTGAGTGCGCTCGCCAGGCACGGTCTGGTCTTCGATGCGTTGATCAGGCCGGTTCATTTGAGTCGGATCGAGCAGATCGCACGTCGTTACCCGAACCTTGCCATCGTGATCGATCACGCGGCCAAGCCGTCCGTCGGCAACGAGGTGAGCCGCTCGTGGCGTGAGTCGCTGCGTGCGCTGGCATCGTATCCCAACGTGGTCTGCAAATTGTCCGGCTTGCTGACGGAGCGGGCGCCTGGGGTCGATCCGACGAAGGTGCTCGATTGCGCCAAAGTCGTTCTGCAGTTGTTCGGACCCTCGCGCGTCATCTGGGGCAGCGACTGGCCGGTGCTCACGTTGGCCTCGAGCTACGAGGAGTGGTACGCGCTGACGCAAAGAGCATTGAGCTCGCTGTCCGTAACGGATCGGAATGCAGTGTTAGGTGACAACGCCGCCCGTGTGTATCGAATGAAAGTGGCTCCAGCGGCGCCGCTCGCCATCCTCCTGCATCCCGATGACAACGTACTCGTGTGCTGTCGTGCAGTGCGCGCCGGCGAGAGATTCCAGATCGACGAGCGCGAGGAAATTCGTGTACTGCAGGACATCGATCTGGGTCACAAACTGGCTCGGCGAGCGCTCTCGGCGGGTGAGAAGGTCATCAAGTACGGTGCACCGATCGGATCGATGACGGCAGCGGTGGCGGCCGGCGGGTGGGTGCATCTACACAACATGAAGAGCGATTACATCAGCGCGCACACTCGCGCTGCGCGGGTGGATGGGACATGAGCTTTCAAGGCTATCTGCGCAAGGATGGCAGGAAGGGCATTCGCAATGTGGTTGCGGTGGCCTATCTCGTCGAGTGTGCGCACCACGTCGCCCGACGCATCGTGGATCGCTGCGACGATCCCGACGTGCACCTGATCGGATTCCCCGGCTGCTATCCGAACGAGTATGCGTTGCGCATGATGAAGGCGCTCTCGACGCATCCCAATGTCGGCGCGGTGCTGCTGGTGTCGCTGGGCTGCGAGTCGTTCAATCGCGAGGCGCTGGCGGCCTACGTGAGTGCGAGCGAGCGGCCGGTGGAAACGATCGTGATCCAGAAGGCGGGCGGCACACGCAGCGCCATCGATCGCGGCGTGGCGACAGTCAAAGCGATGAAGCAGCAGGCTGCGGAGGCGGCGGTGCGAGTGCCGATGCAGTTGAGTGAGCTCATCGTCGGCACGATCTGCGGCGGCTCCGATGGCACCAGCGGCATCACCGCGAATCCCGCGGTCGGTCGCGCCTTCGATCGTCTGGTGGCGGCCGGGGCGACCTGCATCTTCGAGGAAACCGGTGAGATGATTGGCTGTGAAGGGCCGATGGCGATGCGCGCCAGCACACCTGAAGTCGGTGCGGCCATCGTCGCCTCGATCGCCAAAGCCGAAACGTACTATCGAGCCATGGGCTTCGGCAGCTTCGCGCCGGGCAACGCCGAGGGCGGATTGAGCTCGCAGGAAGAGAAATCGGCCGGTGCGTACGTGAAGTCGGGGTCCGCTGCCATCGTCGGTGTGATCAAACCCGCGGAAGTGCCCGAGACGCCCGGCTTGTATCTGCTCGATGTGGTGCCCGACGGTCCGCCGAAGTTCGGCTTCCCGAACATTTCGGACAATGCCGAGATCGTCGAGCTGATGGCTTGCGGCGCGCATCTCACATTGTTCACGACGGGGCGCGGTTCGGTCGTGGGCTCGGCGATTGCACCCGTCATCAAGGTCACCGGCAATCCCGACACGTATCGCCGGATGACCGAAGACATGGATGTGAACGCGGGTCGCGTTCTGGAAGGCCAGGGCGATCTGGACGAAGTGGCCGAGGAGATCGTGGCGCTCGTGGCGGCCGTCGCCGGTGGGCAGTCCACGAAGTCCGAGGAAATGGGGCATCGCGAATTCATCCTGACGTACAAGTCGTTCGAGCCGAGCGGGCCGGGGTGCTTTCCACGCAGTGCCTGATTCGCGGAGAGAGTCATGACAGGACAGCGACTGGCGGGGAAGACCGCATTGATCACCGCAGCCGGCCAGGGAATCGGGCGCGCGATTGCGGAGATGTTTGCGAGTCAGGGCGCCAGCGTCATCGCGACGGATATCAACGAGACTGCGCTCGCGGAACTCAGCGGTGTCCGCACGCGATTGCTAGATGTGCGCAGCGTCGCGGATATCGCCGCCGTCAGCAAAGACGCCGGCGCCGTGGACGTGCTGGTCAACTGCGCCGGGATCGTGGCGAGCGGCAACGTCCTCGAGAACACCGAGGAGGAGTGGGCGACATCGTTCGACATCAACGTCACGTCGATGTACCGGATGATTCGCGCCACACTGCCGGGCATGCTCGAGCGCGGTGGCGGCAGCATCGTCAACATCGCTTCGGTCGCAGGTTCCATCAAGGGTGTGCCGAACCGCTGCATCTACGGCGCGACCAAGGCGGCCATCATCGGGTTGACCAAGTCGGTCGCGACTGATTTCATCGCGCAGGGGATTCGCTGTAATGCGATTTGCCCCGGCACTGTTGCGACGCCATCGCTGGAAGCCCGGTTGCGGGCGACCGGCGACTACGCGGCCGCCAGGGCGGCGTTCATCCAGCGACAGCCGATGGGCAGATTGGGCGAGCCGCGCGAGGTCGCGGCGCTGGCTGTATATCTGGCATCGGACGAAGCGGCCTTCACGACCGGTCAATGTCACATCATCGACGGCGGCTGGACTACCTGAGCACTGATCATGAAATTACTTCGATATGGCGCACCGGGGACCGAGCGTCCCGGCATTCTGGATCGCGACGGCTCGATTCGAGATCTTGGCGGAGTCATCCGCGACCTCGATGGCTCGGCGTTGACGCCGCAGCGTCTGAACGAGCTGCGGGAGTTGAAGGTCGAGACGCTGCCGCTGGTGCAGGGCACTCCTCGGTTGGGTCCTTGCGTTGCGCGGCCCGGCAAGTTTCTGTGCATCGGTCTGAACTACGCAGATCACGCGGCGGAGACCGGCGCTGCCATTCCGAGCGAGCCCATCATTTTCATGAAGGCGACCAGCGCCTTGTCCGGACCGAACGACGCCGTGATCCAGCCCCGCAACTCGAAGAAGCTGGATTGGGAAGTGGAGCTCGCGTTCGTGATCGGCGCCGAATGTCGTTACGTCGATGAAGCGGCGGGCGCTGCGGCGATTGCGGGCTACTTCGTCTGCAACGATGTTTCCGAGCGCGAATTTCAACTCGAGCGCGGCGGTCAATGGGACAAGGGCAAGGGCTGCGACAGCTTTGGCCCGATCGGGCCCTGGCTGGTCACCGCCGATGAAGTGGGCGATGTGAGCAATCTCGCGATGTGGCTGGAGGTCAACGGCCGTCGCTATCAGGACGGCTCGACGCGCACCATGATCTTCAAGCCGGCGTTCCTCGTCAGCTATCTCAGTCAGTTCATGAGCCTGCAGCCTGGCGACATCGTCACCACCGGCACGCCGCCGGGCGTCGGGCTCGGGCAGAAGCCGCCGGTGTATCTGAAGGTGGGCGATGAGATGCGGCTGGGTATCGAAGGCCTGGGCGAACAACGCCAGAGGGTCATCGCTTACGGTTGACGACTCGGGTTCGAACAAGTCGGGCATCGCTTCGGGGGGAGTGGATGAACAACAAGTCGGGGACCGCACTGGCACCGCTGGTGCTCATCGTGACGCTGTTCTTTCTGTGGGGCGTGGCGAACAATCTGAACGATGTGCTGATACCGCACCTGCGCAAGGCGTTCTTCCTGAGCGATTTCCAATCGAGCCTGGTGCAGTCGGCGTTCTATCTGGGTTATTTCTTTCTGGCGCTGCCGGCCGGTTGGGTGATCCAGCGGCGCGGCTACAAGGTCACGGTGCTGGTGGGGCTCGTGACCTTCACCGTCGGCGCTGCGATGTTTTATCCGGCCGCCGAACTGCTCCAGTATGGATGGTTTCTCGCGGCGCTGTTCGTGATCGCAGCGGGGCTGGCCTTTCTCGAGACATCGGCGAACCCGCTGATCACCGTGTTGGGCGATCCGGCGCGCGCCGAGCAGCGGTTGAATCTCGCGCAGGCATTCAATCCGCTCGGTGCGATCACCGGTGTATTGGTCGGGCGTGAGTTCATTCTCTCCGGTGTCGAGCCGACCCAGGCTGAGCTGGCGGCGATGAGTCAGGCACAGCTGGCGGCGTTCCAGACGGCCGAGGCGCAGTCGGTGCAGGGGCCTTATCTGATCGTGGCCGCGGTGGTGCTCTCGTGGGCCGTGCTCGTTGCGATCACCACGTTTCCCGCGCAGGCGCAGGCGCCTGCACCCGACGATCCCAATCGGCTCTCGATGCGCCAGTCGATCGCGGCGCTGGCAGGGCGGCGGCATTTCATGTTCGGTGTCGTCGCGCAGTTTTTCTATGTCGGCGCGCAGGTCGGCGTGTGGAGTTTCATGATTCGCTATGCACAGGCCGAAGTGCCGGGCATGGGCGAGAAGACGGCGGCCAGTTATCTCACAGCATCCCTGGTGTGCTTCATGATCGGCAGGTTCGTCGGTACGGCGCTCATGAGTCGATTCAGTCCCACGAGGCTCATGGCGAGCTTCGCCGCCATGAACATTTGTCTGACCTTGGTTGCCGCGTTCGTCGGCGGTCAGCTGGGTCTGTATGCGCTGGCGGCCACCAGTCTGTTCATGTCCATCATGTTTCCAACGATCTTTGCGAACTCATTGCGCGAGCTGGGACCGCTCACCAAGACGGCGTCGTCGTTCCTGGTCATGGCCATCATCGGTGGGGCGGTGCTCACGGCCGTCATGGGGGTGGTCTCCGATGCCAGCGCCATCAACTATGCGATCCTGGTCCCGACGTTGTGTTTCGTGGTCATCGGTTGGTTCGCCTGGTGCGCCGGGCGTTTGCCTGCGGTCACGCTGCAACCGATTCCGGCGGTGGCGCACTAAACACCCACTGACGCGCGGGTGACGGCTGTTATAATCGCGCCATGGGTGCCCGCGAAGATGAAGAACGGAAGTATCGAGCGCCGGCTCTGGAGAAGGGCCTGGACGTGCTCGAGCTGCTGGCCGCCCGAGCGACACCGCTCACGATGTCACAGATCGCCACCGAGCTCGGTCGCTCGGTGAGCGAGCTGTTCCGGATGGTCGACGCCCTGGTTCATCGCGGTTATGTCGCACAGGCCGACTCCGGTGAAGGTTTCGAGCTCACCAACAAGTTGTTCGCGCTCGGCGTGGCGCGTGCGCCCACCAAGAGTCTGCTCGAAGATGCGCTGCCCGAGATGAGAAAGCTCAGTCGGGTCATCGGGCAGGCTTGTCATCTGGCGGTGGCGAGCGAGGAGCAGATGGTCGTGGTGGCTCGTATCGAGGCGCCGGGCAATCAGGGCTTTTCGGTGCGGGTTGGCTATCGCCGGCCGCTGGTCGATTCCACCTCCGGCCTGGTCCTGTATGCTTTTCAGCCCGAAGAGGTGAGAGCGGAGTGGCGCGCCAGGCTGGCGCCACTGGTCTCGCAAAAGGTCTGGAAGAGTTTCGAGGAGCGAGCCGCGCTCGCACGCACGCAGAAATATGTGAAGGCCGATAGCGATGTGACTCGTCACATCGTCGATCTGTCGGCGCCGGTGATGGGAGCCGATGGCGGCACGGCTGCAGCGTTGACCTGCCCCTACATCGAAACGCCGATGGCCATTTCTGTGAAAGACACCATCGCAGCGATCCGGCATGCGGCGGGCGAGATCACCAACAAGATCAGCGTCAATTAGCTAAGTTGCGCCGAGCGTTCCCTTGCGCAGCTTCAGCGTCTGGCTGCGACCCGCCTTCATCGACACGGGCAGCGACGCAGCACCCATCCGCAGCACCCACTTGCCATCGCGGATCGCATTCAACCGACATTCCTGCAACGATCCGCCGCGCCAGCTCAAATCGACTCGCAACCCGCCTCGCGCTCGCAATCCAGTGACGGAGCCCTGCGCCCATGCTTTGGGCAGCGCCGGCAGCAGCCAGACTTCATCCTCGCCAGCAGGCGATTTGAGACTCTGTAGCAGCATCTCGGTCATGCCGCTGGCGCCACCGAAGTTGCCGTCGATCTGGAACGGTGGATGCGCGTCGAACAGATTTGGATAGGTGCGCTCCGGTCCGAGTAACAACTTGAGCACGTCGTGCGCGTGCTCGCCATCACGCAGACGCGCCCAGAGATTCAATCGCCAGCCGATGCCCCAGCCCGTGGCGTTGTCTCCACGGATCTCCAATGTCTTGCGCGCCGCTTGCGCAAGCTTCGGTGTGTAATCGACGCTGATCTGGCCGGAAGGATGCAGTCCGTATAGATGCGATACGTGCCGGTGATGGATATCCGGCACGCTCGCGTCCCAATCTTCCAGCCACTCCTGCAGCTGACCCTGGGCGCCGATTTGATCGGGAGGCAGCAGCTTGCGTGCCGATTCGAGAGACGCGATGAATTCCTGGTCGCGATCGAGAATGCGCGCGGCGCTGGCGGTATTCGCAAACAGATCCCGCAGGATCTGATTGTCCATCGCGGGGCCGGCAGCGATGGAAACATCGGACCGATGATCGTTCTCCGGTGACATGGACGGATTGGTCACCAGCCAGCGGCCGTTGGGATGCTCGACCAATGTGTCCAGGAAGAACTCGCTGGCGCCTTTCAAGATCGGGTACACCGACTCGAGATAGCGAACGTCACGGCTGTAGTCGTAGCGATCCCACAGATGCAGGCACAGCCACGCGCCGCCCATCGGCCACATACCGTACTTGGCGCCGTCGATCGGGGCGGTCGCGCGCCACAGGTCGGTGTTGTGATGGGCCACCCAGCCGCGCGCGCCATACATTTTCTTCGCCATGCTCGCGCCGGTGATGGACAGGTCTTTGACCATCGCGACCAGCGGCTCCACGCACTCGCCCAGATCGGTGGGCTCGGCGGGCCAGTAGTTCATCTCGGTGTTGATGTTGATGGTGTACTTGCTGCCCCAGGGCGGGTTCGACATGTCGTTCCACACACCCTGCAGATTCGCCGGCTGCGAGCCGGGGCGGGAGCTGGCAATCAGCAGGTAGCGGCCATATTGATAGTAGAGTGCCGCCAAGGCGGGATCGTCGCTCGTCATCGACGTGCGCACCCGCTCGTCGGTCGGGCGATCCGCGGCAGGTGTTCGGCCCAGATCGATCTGCACGCGACGAAACAAACGTCGATGATCGGTTTGGTGCCGGCTGAGCAACTCCTCGAAGGTCCGACCTGCCGCGCGATCCAATGCGGCCTTGTTGAGGACAGCAGGATCGCCGTCTACATGACGATAATCGCGGAAGCTCGTTGCCATCGCGATCAGCACGATCACGCTATCGGCGCCGCGCACGCTCAAGCTCGATTCGCTCGATTGTTTCCTGCCGCCGGTCACGATCAATCGTGCACGCGCTTCATACTTCAACGCGCCGTCGACGCCCGACTGAGCAGTGTTGCGCCCTTGCATGATCAGGTCGCCATCGGGCAGCGCGCGCACGAGCAGATTGGCGGGGGCGGGCACGCTGTCGTCGAAGTCGACGGGACCGGCCGCCTGGCTGTTGGCAAGTTTTAACTTATCGCCGGGTGGATCGGCCGGGCGCGACGGCCGTGGCCAATGGAAAGTCACATCCACGTCGACGCTGCCTGGCTTGTTCGCGCCGAGACGAAACACCAGTACGTTGTCGGGAGCACTGGCGAACAGCTCACGCGTGTGAGTGACGCCATTGCTGGTGAATCGGGTCGTGGAGACTGCGCCGTCGAGGTCCAGGTCGCGGCGATAGTCGGTCGCAATATCGATACCCGGAAAAACCAGTCGCAAATCGCCGATGCTCTGATACGACATCTGGCGCAGCGGCTTCGCCATGACCTTGGCATCGGCGAGCTCGGTCGCCTTCTTGTACTCGCCCGCGAAGATCAGCCTGCGCACTTCAGGCAACGCCTCGCGCGCTTCGGGATTCGCTGGATCGTAAGGCCCGCCGCTCCACAGCGTGTCTTCGTTGAGTTGCAGCCGCTCTTGTCCGGTGCCGCCGAAAACCATCGCACCAAGGCGTCCGTTGCCGACGGGCAATGCTTCGACCCATTCCCTCGCAGTACTGGTGTACCAGAGCAGGTTGTTGGTCTTCGGCGTTGGCCCGCTGGCGGAGCGGGCGAAGCTCGAGCTCAGCAATGTGCTCGCGGCCGCGGCTTGCAGCACCGTGCGTCGGCTAAGTTTCCTCATCGGTTGGTATCGCGGTCCGCAAATGCAATGACGCCCCCGAGGCCGAAGCAGACCACACCGAAACGGTATATGCAAATCGTTTTACAAATGAAAAACATGGAATCAGGCGATCGCGCGCCGGAGCACGGAGTAGACTTTGTCCCCTTCCATCTGCGCCACGTTGAATCTCACGAAGCCGGTGGCTGCTCCGCTGACGCTGAAGGCGTTGCCGGGCGCGAGCACCACATTCTCAGCCCGGGCCCGGCGGGCGACTTCGGCCGCATCGCAGCCCTCGGGAAGCTGGCACCAGAGAAACATGCCGCCCGCCGGCTCGGTGAAGAGTGTGATGCCGAGCTTCGCAAGCTTCGTCTTCACGAGCTGTCGCTGCCGGGCAAGCCGTGTACGGATGCGCTCGACGTGGCGGCGATAGGAGCCATCCATCAGCATCGAGGCCACCAGTTCGGCATGCAGCGGACTGGATGCCATTCCGGTCACCATGCTCAGATCGCAGAGACTGCGAATCCAGTCGGGGCGGCAGGCGATGTAGCCACAGCGCAGCGATGCGGACAGTGTCTTCGAGAAACTGCTGACGCGCACGACCCGGTCCAATCCATCGAAGGCGGCCAGTCGCGGCGACGCCTGTTCCTCGAAGTCACCGAAGATGTCGTCCTCGACGATGACGAGTCCGTAAGGCTCGGAGAGTTTCAGCAAGCGGTGTGCAACCGGTGCGGTCAAGCTCGCGCCCGTCGGGTTCTGCAGTCCCGAGTTGGTGAGATAGATCCGCGGTCGATGAGCTTCCAGGATCGACGCGAACACCGACAGATCCGGCCCGCTGGAGGTGAACGGCACGCCCACCACATGCGCACGATGAGCGCGCAGCAGCGCTTTGAAATTGAAGTAGCAAGGATCGTCGACGAGCACGGTGTCGCCGGGCTCCAGCAGGAACCGGCACACCAGATCGATGGCCTGGGTGCACGAATCGGTGATCATCACATGCTCGGGCGAGGCTTCGACGCCCTGATCGAGCAGGCGCCGCGTGATCAGTCCTCGCAAAGTATCGGCGCCCTGGGTCGGGCCGTATTCGAACAGCGTCGAACCTGAGCCGTCGCGGGCTGCCGCGCGGAGTGCTTTACGCATCATCTCGTGCGGCATCCAGCTTTCCGGCAGCCATCCGCAACCTGGCCGAAGATTTTCTTCACCGGTACGCAGCGACTGACGCATCACCCACAGCGGGTCGACGGTCGGATCGGTGTCCGGGCTCAATTCGGCCAGATTCAGCGGCGCGAGCGGAGCGGCGACATAGAAACCCGAGCCGAGCCGGGGATGCACGATGCCTTCGGCCGCCAGCCGTGCATAGGCCTCCACCACCGTGGACTTGGAGACCCCCATGGATTCGGCCATCGCCCGCACCGAAGGAATACGGGCGCCGGGCGTGTATTGGCGCCGGTCGATGCGCGTCTGGACCAGGCGCATGACCTGGTGGACGAGGGAGGGCTCGTACTGTTCCGCTGATTCGGGCATGACAGTTCGAGAATATCGTACTGGACTGTCCTTGGAAATTGTCCGGCCTGCTTCGCATGATGCGGCCGATGAAAAATCGAGACCATGGACTGACCCTGGGCCTGATCGGCGTGATCATCTTCAGCGGCTCGCTGCCGGCGACGCGCGCAGCCGTCGCGGGATTCGAGCCTGTCTTTCTGACTGCCGCGCGGGCGGTGCTTGCGACGTTGGGCGCAGCCATTGCGCTTGCAGTGTTTCCTGGCGTCCGGCCGAAGCGCTCTGAGTTGGCGTCGTTGTTCGTCGTCGCGGCGTCGGTCGTCGTGGGCTACCCGCTGTTGAGCGGCATCGCGATGACCGAGATCAGCTCTGCACGCGGCTTGCTATTCACCGGACTGCTTCCGTTGTCCACGGCGGGCTGGGCAATGGTGCGCGGAGGAGAGCGCCCCCAGCCGGCATTCTGGTTGTTTGCTGTTGCAGGCTCCGGTTTGCTAGCAATCTATGCGTTGACGAATGGTGGCGCTGAGGGTGTGCTCGCGGGCGACAGTCTGATGCTGGTTGCGATCGTCGTCTGCGGACTCGGCTATGCAGAGGGCGCTGTGTTGTCGCGCAGGCTGGGTGGATGGCAAGTCATCTGCTGGGCACTCGTCATCTCCGCGCCCCTCATGCTCGGTGTGGCTGTCCTGACCTGGCCCTCTGGCTGGCCCGGTTTCGATTCGAGCGCGTGGCTCGGACTCGCCTACATCACGATGTTCTCGATGTTGATTGGATTCTTCTTCTGGTATCGCGCCCTGGCCATCGGCGGCTCGGCGCGAGTCGGACAGCTGCAACTGTTGCAGCCACTGATCGGTATTGGCTTTGCAGCCGCACTGCTCCAGGAGCGAGTGGCGTGGTCGCTGATTGCGACGGCCGTTGGTGTGCTCTGCTGCGTGGCTGGTGCGCGTCGCGCGGCATGAGCCTGCGGCATTGATACGTCGGAGGCGCTGAACCGACGTTGGGCCGATCTCAGGGTCGAGATTCTTTGATCCGCTTGCGAGGCTGAGTGGTCGATGCGACTTCTGTTCTCGATGCCGGATCCCGAGCTGGAATCCATCGCACCAGGGCGGCACGCAAGGTCGCACGGCTGAATGGCTTGCCCAGGTAGTCGTCCATGCCGGCGGCGAAACAGGCGTCGCGGGCTGCACTGGTGGTGTCAGCCGTCAGAGCAATCACCGGTACATGCGGGCCGTCACCTTCGCGACGGCGCAGCTCGGCCGTTGCCGCGTAGCCGTCCATGACGGGCATGCGGCAATCCATGAGCACAACGTCGTAGCGAGTGCGAGCAAGCATCTCTAGTGCGTGGCTGCCGTCGTGCGCGCTGTCGGCTTCCAGCCCAAGAGCTTTGAGCATGCCTTCAGCGACATCTCTGTTGAGCGATTGATCCTCGACCACGAGCACGCGCGCCCCGGCTGCAAGTGTCAGCAGAGAGGTCGGTTGCGTCCGCGTCGTCGGCGACTCTTGAGCCGTGTCGCCCGTGAGTGTTCGCAAAAGATGTGACAGGCGTACAGGCTTCGCGATCTCGCCATCGAAGCACTGCTGGTCTGCGCCTTCGGAATGCGCGAGATTGACCAGGCTTGCAAGGCGAATGAGGCGAGGGTGAACGGCGCGCTCTGCCACGACTTTCTGCAGCTCACCCGCGAGCGGGCAGTCGAGGAGTGAATGATCGACGATCACCGCGTTGTAAGCCGAGGCGCGGAGCTCGCGCAGCACTTCCGACATGCTGCTTGCTTCCACCGGCAAAGCGCCCCACTGATCCAGCGCATGCATGATCACACGGCGAACTGCTGCGTTGTCGTCAGCGACGAGAATGCGCAGGCCGAGCAGATCCGACGACAGATCGTTTGGCAGGGCTGCCGGGTCTGCCAGCTGCAATGACAACTCGACAGAAAATGTCGAACCCGACCCGGGGGTGCTCACGAGCGAGAGCTGCCCTCCCATGAGTTCCACCAGCTGTCGTGCGATGGCCAGGCCCAATCCTGTGCCGCCATAGCGACGCGTGGTCGAGGCATCCTCCTGCACGAACTCTTCGAAGATCCGCGATTGATTGACGGGTTCGATGCCGATGCCTGTGTCGGCAACTTCGAGCCGCACGCGCAGTCGATCGCCTTCGATCTGCGGTGGCGTCACACGCAACGTCACTTCGCCTCGTTCGGTGAACTTCACGGCGTTGCCGCCGAGGTTGACGAGCACCTGACGGAGCCGAACGACATCCGCTAGAACGCGAGGCAATGGGCGGGGAGGGCAGTCGCACAGCAGCTCGATGTTCTTTCCAGAAGCGCGGGCTGCGAGCATTTCGGCGGTTTGCTCGACCAGCTCGACGAGATCGCACTCCACGGGCGCAAGCTGCAGTCGTCCGGCTTCGAGTTTCGAGAAGTCGAGCACATCGTCCACGATGGCGAGCAGGGAATCGGCGGAGCGGTGAATGCCATCGGCGAATCGCCGCTGAACGGCATCGAGGTGGGTGTCGAGAAGCAGCTCGCTCAGGCCGAGAACGCCATTCATCGGCGTACGCAGTTCGTGATTCATGCGCGCGACGAAGTCGCTCTTCGCACGACTCATCTCTTGCAACTGGTGGTTGCGCTCCTTCAACTCGTGGGTGCGCACGCTCACCGTATGCTCCAGCTCACGGCTGTAGTCGAGCTCGCGCTGACGCTTCTTCCTATGCTGCCACCCGATCCAGCCGAGGATCAAAAGCGCGACCGCCCCATAGCTCAGTCGTGCGGCCAGCGTATTCCAGGGAGCCGCTGCGACATGCACGGGAATCACCATGTCGTGCCGGCTCCAGATCCCATCGGCGTTGGCGCCGCGTACGCGGAACAAATACTCGCCCGCGTCGAGATTGGTGTAGGTGGCGCGATGCATCTGCCCCGCGTCGACCCAATCCGGATCGAAACCTTCGAGTCGATACATGTAGCGATTGTTTGCCGGAGAAACGAAGTCCAGCGCGGCGAATTCGAAAGTAACGAGCTTGTCATCGTGCTCGAGTGCGAGCGGCCGATCCGCCGCGGGCAGCTGGGCAAACGGCAGTTGCTGGTTGAGGACCGCGACGGCCGTCAATATCAACGGCGGAGGTGGCACGTTCGGGGATGAAACATCGGGCTGGAAAGCGTTGAATCCACCGTTGCCGCCGAAGTACAGCGTGCCGTCGCGGCCACGATAGTGCGCATTGAAGTTGAACTCGTCCGCCTGCAAACCGTGGGGCTCGCGTAGCAGGCGAGTTGCGCCGTTGCGCGGGTCGAGCCGCACGAGACCGTTGTTCGTGCTCAGCCAGATGTTGCCTTGATGGTCCGATTCGATGCCGTACACCACCTGGCTCGGCATGTTCGCGAGCCGCTTCTCGCTCTGGAATCGAATCGTCTCGGGTCGTTCCGAACTGCCGACGACTCGGTCGAGACCGCCGCCTGCAGTGCCGACCCAGACGTTGCCGCTCGCATCCACGTGCAGCGCATAGATGGTGTCGTCGCTGAGGCTGCTCGCATCCCGGTCGTTGCGACGGTACGTGTGGAAACGGCCTGTGCTACGCTCGAGCAAGTTCAATCCGCCGCCGATCGTGCCGATCCAGAGATTGCCCTGCTGGTCCTCCGCGAGGGCGCTCGCGCGCGGGCTGCTCAGAGAGTTGCCGTTGGCGCCGTGAGGATAGCGAACCAGTTTCCCCGTCGCGGCGTCGACACGAACGAGGCCGCCACCGAACGTTCCGACCCAAATATCGCCCGCGCGATCTTCGTACAAAGACATGACTCCATCGGCGGGCAGTGAAGTCGGGTCGTTCGCGTCGTTGCGAAAGTAGGTGAGCGAGCGACGCTGCGGATCCATGCGTGCCAGTCCGCCCATCATCGTGCCGATCCACAGTGCGCCGGACCGGTCGTGGAGCAATGCCATCACGCCGTCGTCGGCCAGCCGCAGTGGGGCGGGAGATGCAGTGGTGATTCGGCGTTCTCGCCGTTCGCGAGTGTCGATCTCGACCAGCCCGTCGGAGGTGCCGACCCACACCGTGTGCTTGCCATCGTCGGCAAAGGAATTCACAGCGTTATTGGTGAACAGGCGGCTGCGGTAATGGCCGAGCGCCCAACTCTGCGGGCTCCAATGGCTGGCTCCGCCTGCTCGAGTCCCTACCCACAGCACGCCGCTGCGATCCTGATACAACGACATCACATCGTCGTCGCGCAGGCTGTGTGGGTTGTCCGAATCGCGGCCGTAGCGTACGAAGCTTTCCGATGTTCGATCGAACAGGTTCAGCCCGTCGGAGGTTGCGACCCAGAGTCGACGTGCATCGTCTTCCAGGATGGCGCGCACGCGATTGTTGCTGAGCGAGTGGGGATTGTTCGCGTCCGAGCGGAACGAGGTGATCTTCCTGGTCTGCGGATCGAGCCGGTACAAACCGCTGTCGAGGGTTCCGATCCAAAGTGCGCCGCTATGGTCTTCGACGATGGCCCGTATTTTCGCGCCGTCGAGCGCACCCGCTTCGGCGACGGCGTTGTTGAAGTCGTCGCTGCTCGGCTCGTAACGACTCAGCCCTTTGTCGGTGCCGAGCCAAAGGCGGCCGGCACGGTCCGTATAGATGACGAATACGGCGTCCGCCAACAGCGAGCGCGAGTTGCCCTCGATGTGGAGGTAGTGGCGCGCGTGACCGGTTTGCGGATCGAGCACGTCGAGGCCGTGGCGCTCGGTCGCGGCCCAGACTCGACCCTGGCGGTCGATGTGCAACGTGCGAATCGCGTCGCTGGCGATCGAATCAGGATTCGCAGGGTCGTGTCGAAACTGTTGGAACCGATCGTTGCGCCGATCCCAGCGCGCGACACCGCCGCCTATCGTCGCGAGCCACAGATCGCCACGCGCATCTTCGGCAACTTTCCAGACATAGTCGCTCGCGAGTGCGTTCGGATTGCCACGCTCGCGTCGGTACTCTCGAATCGAGTAGCCGTCATAACGATCCAGGCCGCTCTCGGTCGCAAGCCATAGAAAGCCCTGCGAATCCTGCAGGATGCTCATCACCGTGCTTTGCGACAGGCCGTCCCGCATGGTGAGGTGCTCGAAGTACATGGGGCGTACTTCGGGCACCGGGGTGGCTGCCTGCGCGGCCAATGCCGCGCAGGCGAGCAGAGCAGACAGCCATTGATGGCGCATGGTTGTCTGTCTATGTTTCGGTTCGCTATTCCTGAGGCGCCGGCTCGATGCCGGAGCTGTTCGGCACGGAGTTGTTGCTCCAGGTATAGCCGTTGCTCCAGGTGTAGCCATTGCTCCAGGTATAACCGTTGCTCCAGGTGAAGCCATTGCTCCAGGTGTAGCCCCCGCTCCAGGTGACGCCGTCGTCGGTGGGCGGGCTGCCGTCCCACAACAGGCCGTCGAGCGTCGAGGCGAGACCGATCAGCAGTTGCCCCAGCAACGGCAGACTGCCGAGCGGGCTGAGCAGGGTGGTCAGCAGGCCCGCGGGTTGCTCCACTTCCATGATGTAGAAGTTCCCGTTGGCATCCTGGTTGGCGCGCCCGCCGTAGTGCTGTAGGCCAGCGAGATCGGCCACGACATTCAATCCCTGGTTGGCGCAGTTCGACGCCGTGCTGTAGAGCGCATCCTGCGCGTTCACGAGCCCGGCGCCTTGCTGGAACACGGAGTAGGCGAGATGCCCATTGGCGTTCACCGCCGGACGCGCGCCGTCCATGAGACGGCACTTCACATTGTTCGGTGACAGCCCCGGGTTCGCTTCGAGCATGAGCGCGACCACGCCGCTCGTGACCGCTGCGGCCTGTGACGTACCCGACATGGTCATATCCGGATAGCGAGTGTCGAGCCACTGCGGGAACTGCTGCGCGAGGGCGCCATCGTCCGGTGCATACGCGCGAATGTGGCCGCCCATCGCGACGACTTCCGGTTTCACGAAACCTTCGTATGTCGGACCGGCAGCGGAGAAGCTCGCAAGCTTGTACCTGGCCGGCTCGAACGGGTGATAGTCATCGGTGACCGCACCGACGGAGATGACGTACGGGTTGTTGGCTGGAACGCCGATGCTCATCGGCATCGGGCCCGAGTTGCCCGCAGCCGCGACCACCACGATGCCCGCTCCCCACGCAGCCATGACGGCCTGGTTGACCGGATCATCCCAGTAGTGCGATTGAACCGGTGCGCTCAACGAAAGATTGAGCACGCGGATGCCATACGCGAGCCGCTGATTCACCGCCCATTGAATGCCGGCGATGACATCGAAGTAACGGCCCATGCCGTTGCTGTCGAGCACGCGCACCGACACCAGGTTCACGCCCGGCGCCACACCTTGATAGCGGCCCGTCGCAGCGATGCCGCTGCTCGCGATGATCGATGAGACATGCGTGCCGTGGCCGTTGAGATCGTTGATGTCGCGGCTGTATTTGTTCAGAGAAAGCAGCGGGTACGCGCCGGGATTCTCGCGCGCGAGGATCACATCGTACTGGGCGAGCACGCGAGGATTGCGACCGGACGAGGAGACTTGCAGCGGGCCTTTGTCTTGCCATATGCCGGTGTCGAGCACGGCGACCGTCACACCCCGTCCGGTGATTCCTCCAGTGTGCAGCGGGCTCGCGCCGACCTGGGTTGGATAGTACGTTTCAGGCAGCGGCGACGTGGTGCTGCTCGAACCGACCGATGAGTCATCGTACACACGCAATCCCGTAACTGGCTCGCTCCACAGTGCGGCGAGCTCGCGATCGTCCAGCTCGGCGCCGACTGCGCGAATGATCGTGAGATCTCCTGTGATCGCACCGCCGGCGCGCTCCACGGCCTTGCGCGCCAGGTCTGCACTGGAAGCCTGAACAATGTAACGCTGGCGAACTCCCACTGGAGCCTGCTGTTCGCGAGGCTCGGTCGCCGTGCGGACCACGGGTGCAGGTTGTGCAGCGGGCAGTGTTTCGGGCGTCCGAGCCACGACGGGCGTCGGCGATACCGATGTTTCTTCCCGGGTCGCCAATACAAACAAAGTGAGAGCAGCACCAAGCGCACCGGCTCCGAGCAGCCAGCGATTGCGCCGAACGATATTCCCCATCGCGTCCTCCGTTTCTTATCGATCGTGTTGTCGGGCGGCGTTCTACCCGAACACGCTTCATTCCAACAAGCGAGACTTACATCGATATGACGTAAACGTCGTAGCTGCTAGCTGCGCGGAGCAACCGCGGCCGCGAGCTCTTTTGCAACTTGTTCCAGGTAATGTTCCAGCGCCGTGCGGCAATCGCTCGCGAGCACGACGAAATCGCGTCGCGCATCCATCGGGTCTGGATTGCGGATGATGTGGCCGGCCTTGACCAGTTCGCGAATGCGCCGCAGTGCAGTGGTCGGCGAGATGTGGGCGACCGAGATGCTGAGCGCCGAAACGGAGATACGTTGCGCAGTTTTGTGAGCGCGCAGCAGCTCCAGCAACAGATCCCAAGCGACATCGTCCAGATCGCCCAGTGGCGCAGGCGCCTGGCGCGGGCGTCGCAAACGATCGAGGCCGAGCGTAGTGAGATCGCCCCGGCTGGTCTCTGCGGGGTGCGCAGTTGCCGTAGGTTGCGGATGTTTCCAAGCGTTGAGCGCCGCGGCCAGCGCTTCTGCCTGTTGCGCCAGCACGGCGGCCTGATCGGTCAACTGCATCGCAGCACGGCTGCGATCGGCGCGTTCGACCGCGTGGCGCACCGCCGTCAACAATTCCTTAGGACGCACCGGCTTGACCAGAAAGTCCACTGCACCGAGGCGCAAGGCCTGAACCGCGAAGTCCACTTCGGGATACGCGGTGAGGAAGATGAAACGTGGCATCGACGCGGCTCCAGCGAGCGAGCCGAGACTCTTGAGCAGACTGATGCCGTCCATGCCGGGCATGTGAATGTCGCTGATGGCGACCAGGATGTCGGGCGTCGTGCGCAGAATGGCGAGCGCTTCTTCGCCGCCCAGGGCCGTACGACAATCATAGCCTTCGGTCTGCAGTACCGAACGGACCCACAGCACCATCGAAGAGTCGTTGTCGATGACCAGTACGCGGCTCTTCGCCGCTTCATCGTTCGTATGTGTGCCGTCAGACTGCGATTTCATCCGTGGTCTCGTTACGTGCACCGGCGCCCACAGTCGGGCCGCGAGCAATGTACCCTATCCTGACCCGTGGCTGTCACGACTTACATATGTCACATTCCACAGACGCCCCCGAAGTGCTCGACGCGAGCATGATCCAGGATCTGCTCGAAAGCCTCGTCGAGCCGGCTGCCGTTGCCGCGGTCTACCGCAAATTCCTCGACAATGCAGCCACTTTCATTCGTGAGCTGGCTGACCAGGACAGCGCCGCGCGCCTCGAAACGTTGCACACGTTGAAGGGGAGCGCAGCGATGTTGGGGGCCAACCGTATCTCGGCATTAGCAGCTCAACTCCAGTCACAATTACATGGTTCCATCGTTCAGGTTGAGCAGGCTGCGCAGCTCGAACAAGAGCTCGCGCAGTTCCGGGCGGCGGCGGCGGAGCGCTTGCTCGCAGCCGGCGTCACGCTGGACCCTTGAGTCTGCGTCAGTTTGACGCAGACTCTCGCTCGAACCGCAGTGTCAACCATCTGTCGGACCGATACGCGTGGCCACCGCTTCCACGAGCGTGTCGTGGAACGTGCCTTTGATCACGTAGTAAGTGGCGCCCGCGTCGAAGCCGCGCCAACGTTGCTGGACATCGTCTTTGTCGCAGGCGAGTAATACCGGCAGCTTCTTGAAGCGCGGATCCTTCCTGATCCGACGAATCAGCTGGATGCCATCCAGCAGCGGCATGTCGACGTCGGTGAGCACCAGATCGATGTTGCCGCTGAGCACTGCGTACCACGCTTCGAGCCCGTCGGCGGCGGTCACTACGTCGTAGCCGCGAAAACGCAGCAGTTTCCGCTCGAGCTCGCGGATCTCCATGCAGTCGTCGGCGACGAGCACGACAGGCCTGTGCTTGCGGCCGCTGGGAAGCTGGACCGGTTGAGCAACGGGTTTGGGTGCAGCCGAAGGCGTTGGCGGTGTTGTTCGCGGCAACTTCGCCATCGAATCGAGCAGATCGACGGCTTGTAACATCATGCCGATCAGTTGCTGCTGCAACTCGATCTCGCCGCGACGGACGGCGGCCAGGCATTCTTCCATCGAGCGCGCGAGCTCGGCGCCCGCTTCGAGGCCGACCATGTGGGCGGTGGCCTCGAAGGAGCGCGCAGCTGAAGCGCACGCGTTGAGTTGATCTGGAGACAGGGGATCGCGCGCCAGCGCGATGACGCAGTTGGTCAGCAGCTGCGCCTGTGTCTGCGCCTGAACACGAAGCAGTTCGAGCATCACCATGGCTCTGTTTCTTCTTCCGCAGTTATCCAACCGGATGCGTTGGATTCTGCGCGAGCCAGGGTGAGCGGCAGTGGAGTGTCTGCGCCAGTTTGACGCTGACAGTCGCTGCGCCGGCCGCGCAGCGACTTGGATTGTCAAATCAAGCGGGGTCGTGTTTCGGGCGACGCACGGCGCGCAGCTTGCCGCTGCGGCCACCGCCGCAGAAGAACCGATCCGCACCGTCGGACTCGAGCCCCGAGACGCCGGCGCCGGCCGGCATCTGGACACTTTCCAGAACCTGGCCGGTGAGCGGATCGAGCTGCCGCAGTTCGCTCTCATCGTTCTCCCAGGTGGCATGCCATAGCTCGCCATCGACCCAGGTAACCCCTGTGACGAAACGATTCGACTCGATGGTGCGCAGGACGGTGCCATTCTCAGGGTCGATTTGATAAATCTTCCGTCCCTGATAATGACCGACCCACAACGCACCTTCAGCCCACGCCAGCCCCGAGTCGCCGCCATTGCCCGGCGCAGGGATGGTCGCAAGTACTCGGCCGGTCTTTGGATCTACTTTCTGAATGCGATTCTCTGCGATCTGAAACAAATGTTTGCCGTCGAACGCCGTGCCGGCATGCGCCGCGACTTCGAGCGAGCGCACGGTCTCGCCGCTCGCCGGATCCAGCGCATTCAGTCGGTCGCCTGAAGCGAACCAGACCTGTTCACCGTCATAGGTGACACCGTGCACGCCCTCGACACCCGGGAAGGGACCATATTCACGAACGATGTTGGCTTTGGTGTGTTTCATGGCGCCATCCTAATCTCCGGGCAGCGGAGCCGGGAGTAACAAGGCAGTCGCGAATCCGGGCACGGGCGGCGCCATCCAGCGGCGTGCACGGCCGCGGCCGAACGATTGCACCTTCCCGGACTCGACCAGCGAATCCAGCGCGCGTTGGACCGTGCGCTGACTGGCGCCAAGGCCGAGCGCCAGGGCGGAGCTGGACCAGGATTCGCCATCGGCGAGCAGCGCCAGCAGTGGCGCATGTTCCTCTTCGACGGGACGCGCCACTACGACGACCTCACGCGCCGACTTTGGATGCAGCGAGAAGCCACGCTCGGTCGCGCTCACATTGGCAAGCGAGCGCAACTGCGAGCGCAACCGGCCCATCTCGACCCGCAGCCTCGCTCGATGCGATTCATCGGCGAGCCTTCCTCTGAACGCTCGTGCAATCAGCGTGGCTCGAGGAACATCGACCGGCCAGGCTTCGGCCAACGCGCGTGCCAGCGTGAAGAGCACTGGCCGTGTGGCGAGCGAGACCGTCGTGCGGCCGAAACGGATGACGTGACGGCAGGCATCGACCACGAGCGCTTTGGAGGCCAGCACGGTTTCTACTTCATCCAGTACGAGCGGGCGTTGCTCGCCGCGTGTAATCAGTCTTGCCGCGGGTGAGCTCAAAACCTGCGAGGCATTTTCAACCTCCGCGCTCAGTGCCGGAATTCTCGCGACGCGAGCTGCACGTGCCGCGCTGGTGAGGGCGGCGCGAGCAGTCTTAGGATCGATGCGCCTGATAGCAATGCCGGCAACGATCAATTCATGGGCGGCCCGCAACGCCGGCGGCATGGCTGCAAAGTTGAGTTCGCTGAGCAGCGCCTCGGCCGCATCGATGCGCCCGATCAGCAGCAGACGTCGGATCTCGAGATATCGGGCCAATGCGGCGTTCGCTAGGTCGCCGTGAGCTTCGAGCGTCGCACGGGCTGCATCGAGGGCTTTTTGTGGCCAGTGCAGGTCACGCGATGCGAGCGCAATTTCGGCTTCGGCGACCACGCATCGGGCCCGGGCCATGCTGGCTTTCGAGCCAAAGGCGCGTGCCGCGCTTCGCACCAGCTTCTTTGCTCTGAGGAAATCTCCAAGTTGCGCCATGGCGATGCCTCGCAACGCCAGGGCAGGTGCGTCGTCGCGCAGTGCGACGCGCTTCAATGCACCGAGTGGATCGCCCGCCGCGAGCGCCTGCGCGGCGGCAGTGATCATTGAATCCATCTGAATCCCGTCACATCTGTCACTCCCCGGCACCCGGCGGCGTGTTACTCCGCCGGCCGCCAAGCATATCAACGTAGATCGCCCGCGATTACGACACATAGGGCCGGCTTGCGACAGTAACGGCTGACGGCGTTCGTGTGATTTTTGCTTTGAGCGGCTCGTAACGTCGGAATCCTCGAGGCAGGTTCGTCCTAGGGACAGGTCGAAAGGAGAGGCGCAATGAGACTGTACGAGTTCGCACCCACACGTTCGATTCGTGCCCGCTGGGCTTTGCAGGAGCTGGATCTGCCGTTCGAGGCCATTGAAGTCAGGTTGACCGACGGGGCCGGCCAAACGCCGGAATTCCTGGCGATCAATCCCGCCGGCAAGCTGCCCACGCTGGTCGATGGCGATTTCGTGCTGACCGAGTCGATCGCCATCGTCGTCTACCTCGCCGAGAAGTACCCGCAGAAGGGCTTGCTGCCGGCCGACTTCGAGCAACGTGCGCAACTGAATCGCTGGATGTCGTTCGTCGTCACCGAGCTGGAGCAGCCGCTATGGCGGATCGCGCGGAACTCGTTCCTCTATCCCGAGGAGCAGCGTCAGCCCGCGGATATCGAGATCGCGAAAGGCGAGTTCCGGCAGATGGCCGCGGTGCTGGAGAAGCACATGCGGGGCCGGCAATTCCTGGTGGGCGAGCGAGCCAGCGTCGGCGATTTCTTGACCGCGCATACGCTGGACTGGGCCGACGGGATAGGGCTGCTCGAGCAGTGCCCGACGCTGCTGGCCTATATGAAACGCATGTATGAGCGTCCCAAAGCGCCGATGAGAATCAGCGACGCTTTGCGCAGCGTTGGCCTCGTCCTGTGATCGTGGCCGGCGACGGACTCAGAACGTCTTGCGGACCTGCAACTGCACGAAGCGCAGCGCATCGATGTGCCGATCTTCGTGATAGAGGATCTCGCCGCTGGCCCTGCTGCCGTCATAGACGGTGCGCCAGCGGCTGCGTGGACGGCCCGTGAAGTTGTTGAACATCAGGCGAACGACGGTGTCGGCCTTGGGTGTCCAGTCCCAGTACAGGCGAAGGAAATGATCCCAGTGATCGGTGCGGACTTCGCTGATACGGAAATAGGTCTCGCGCTTGCTGTACGAGTTCTCGAGCGACAGCGTCGAGCTGAGCGCGGGGAATTCCTTGGTGATGAGCACGTCGCCGCCCACCGGCGCATGTTTGGTGATGCGACGTGACTCGTGCGTCACCGGATCGTCGACCTGCGACCAGTTCCAGTTGCCGTTGAAACGCAGCTGGGTTCCAGCCAGGCCGAAACGCTCCATCGGCAGCGACAGGCCGAGCACGATCTTCTCGCGCGTGCCGTCGCCGAGATTGCCGGGCGCGTCGAAGTCGCCGACCGGCACCAGGTCGACCACGTCGCTGACCATCGAGTAGGTGTAACTCAGCAGCAGCGCGCCGCTGCCCCAGAAGCGCTTCTCGAAGCCGCCTTCGAACTCCCAAGCATTCTCGGGTTTGAGGTTGGCATTGCCGCCATTGATCGTGCCGGCGTCGAGCGAGGCTTGCGATGCGAAGTCGCGAAACTCGAGCTGGCTGACCGTGCGTTCGACACGACCGCGCAGCTGGAAGTCGCTATTCATGTCGAACCTCACCATGACGCGAGGTTTCGGATAGCTCAGCGTGCGCTTGGCGTCGTGATCGCCGGACTGGCTGATCGTCGACACCTCGTAGCGCATGCCGACGTCGCTGGCCAGGCGTGGCGTGACCTTCCAGCGGAAATCCGCGAACGCTTCGCCGCGGCGTTCTTCGATCTTCACGTTGGCGGCGGGCAGGGCGACAGGCGTGCCGTTGCGACTGAGGCGAGCATCGACGTCCAGAAAGTTGTAGGCGCCTTCCAGTCCGCTCTCGATCGTGAGGGCGGAGGACGCACGATAGGTTGCCGAGCTGCGCAGGATGGACTCGCCGCGAAACGCTTCGTCTTCGGAGTTCTGCAGGCTGAGCGCGTCGATCGAGTCGGCAGCGATGATTTTGCGCTCGAGGGTCTGCAGCAGCAGCGCGCGGCCCGTGAGCGTATCGCTGAACGTATGTTCGTAATCCACACCGGCCTCGCCTTGATCCAGGCGGATGTCGGTGACGATGGTCGAGTCGAACGTTTGTGGAACACCGGCGCGCGGCGTGAGGATGTCCAGCTGTTTCGTGTCCTGGCTGGTGCCGCCGACGTTGATGCGCAGCAGCCCGGCATTGCCCTGATATTCGGCCGAACCGTTGGCCTGATAAGTGCGTTGCCGCCAGTCGGTCTCGAAGCCGCTGGCAAGGATCAGTTCGCGATCGGCGTTGCGACGGATATGTTCGCCGGTGCCGGAGCTGCCGTACTGCTGCTCGTCGCGGAAGTTCAGGGTGCCGTTGAGCGAAAGCTTGTCGATGTTGCTGGCCGACTCCAGTCGCAGCCCGATGCCCGGGTCGTGCTCGCTCGCAAACAGGGCGGTGACCTCACCTGCGTGCGAGCTCATGTTCCCACCGCGTCGAACCACGTTCGCGACGACGGCTTGACCTTGCATGTTGATGCCGGGTGCGCCACCGCGGATCACTTCGATTGCAGTGACGCCGGAGACCGGAATTCGTCGCAGCACATCCTCGAGCAGCACGGCTTTGGACGCCGGACGCTGGCCGTCGATCAGCACGTTGCCGAGCGCGCCGGCAAAGCCTCGCACCGTCGTGTCGCCCGGCTCGAACGAAAAGCCCGGCAGACGCTTCACCATGTCCAGGGCTGTCGTCGGCTGGAACTCCGTGAAGAAGCTGGCTTCGTAGCGAATCACACCGCTGCCGGTGTTGACCGGGGTGGCCGAGATGGGCGCACCGCCGATCGGCGGCTCGTCGGGTTGGCTCGCGGGAGTGGTGGGCTCAGCGGCCAGGGCCGCGGCAAATGGAATGCAGGCAGCAAACCCGCCGCGGACGCGACGGGAGAAAACGACAGATGAGCGATCCCGCATGGCTTCCCACTGATTTGTGATGGCCCGCGGCTCTGAGGGCCACGGTTCTTAAAAAGAATTTTAGGTGGCGGCCGTGGAGAGAATTGTGTGATTCGGGCGCGAAAGGCCCTGCCGCTTGCATGGATCAAGCGACACACGGTCTGGCGGCGAAAGATGTCTGCGCCGCGATGTAGTCGAACGGATCGGGGAGCTCAGCCGGTGTCGCGTACTCCTGCGCTGCTGTTGGCGCCTTGCCAGCGAGCCTGGAGGGCTGAGAACAGCGCTCGCGTCGACTTCTGGAGCGCGGGCTCCGGCACTTTGGAAATCCACCAGCTCAGCGCCAGCACGAAGGCGACGCTAACGGTCAGCGCCAGGGCGTCGGGCATGCCCGCCTCGGCGAATGCGCCCAGCAATGCGCCGCCGGTCACGCTGTGGAGCAGGTAGAGCGGATAGGTCATCAAGCCGAGCCGTCGCAAAAGTTGCAACGTCCAGCCCGGCAACTGCTGCACCCGGGCGTTGTTGGCGACGACCATCCAGAAGAACAGCATCGCGCCCAGCCAGATCGCGCAGGGCGTGAGCGGCGAGAACGACATGCCGGTCTTCTCCAGCTTCAACAGGCTTTCGCCGGCGATCTGCAGACAACCGCCCAGCGCGAACAGGACGAGCCAGAGCATATGTGCGCGCGAGGACTTCTTCAGGAAGTGCGACCAGAGCAGGACGCCAAAGGCGAAGAACACGCCGTGCTGTATGAGCAGCAGCTGCGCCAGCCGCGACCATTGCACGCTGCTGAACCATTCGAACGCGACGCCGTTCCGGTCCTGCGCGGCGATCGTGTAGCCGATCCAGAACAACGTGCTGATCGAACCGACGGCGCACATGACGGCTTCGATCCAGCGTTGCCGACGGGTCAGCAACAGCACGAACACGAGCGCGTAGAAACATATCTCGACGCCGAGCGTCCAGTAGACGCTGTCGATCCACGCGCCCGTCGGGAAGAACGCGATGCTCCGTACATACATCGCGAACAAGGAGAGCGGGCGCATGCCGGCGTCCACGAGCAGCCACGCCAGCAACGCGATGGTGGCGCAGATCCACACGGCGGGGACCAATCGCGTGAAGCGACTCACGAAGAATTTATAGGCGGAGCTGCGTTCCGCGGACACGACGATGACGAAGCCGGAGATCACGAAAAAGATCTGCACGCCGGCCCAGCCGAATGGCGCGAACGTATCCCAGTGGAGATCCACCGCGCCGTGCGAGGCGAGCGCGATCTGCCCCTTGGGGAAGGCCCACGACCAGAAGGCCAGATGGAACACCATGACGATGCACGCAGCGAAGAACCGCAGCAGGTCCAGCCCCGGGACGTATTGAGTTTGGTGGACTTTCATCGGCGCAGGCGGAGGGTAACAGCGCTGTGGCGATGTGCGAGTTGTCGCGATCTGATAACACACGGTTGCCGGCGCTGAAATGGCTACCTGCCACAATTGATCAGGATCTGATCGCACCGCGGCGCTATGCTCGTGGGCCAAGGAGAAATTACATGTTGCGTAGTTGGATATTGGGTCTGGTGGCGTCTGCGTCGCTTGCGGGTCATGCAAATGCTGCAGCGATCGATTGCTCCCTATGCGAGCAATGGAATCGGGATCAGGCGCCATTCCAGATCTATGGCAACACCTATTACGTCGGACCTCGTGGCCTGAGCGCGATCTTGATCACCTCGCCGCAAGGTCATGTATTGATCGATGGGGCCCTGCCTCAGTCCGCACCGCTGATCGCAAGGCATGTCGAGCAGCTGGGCTTCAAGATGACGGATGTGAAGGTCATCTTGAATTCTCACACGCATTACGACCATGCGGGCGGCATCGCGGAGCTGCAGAAACTCAGTGGTGCGAAAGTGATCGCGAGCGTCAAGGCCGCACCGGTTCTGCGCAGTGGGCGCGTTGGTCCCGACGATCCGCAAGTCGAGCACTTGCTGCCCTTTCCCGGCGTGAGCAACGTGGAAGTATTGGGCGGGCGCTCATCGATACAGATGGGAACATTGCAGTTGAGCGTAATCCATACGCCGGGCCACGCGCCGGGCGGCACCTCCTGGCGCTGGCAGTCGTGCGAAGCAGACCGTTGCTTGAATCTGATCTACAGCGACAGTTTGAACCCGGTGGCCGACAAGTCGTTCAAGTACAGCGGCCATCCGCGCTATCCGGCAGCGGCCCAGGATCTGAAGACGAGCATGGATGCGATCGCCGCCGCGCCTTGTGACCTATTGCTGACTGCTCATCCGGAGCTGTCGGGCATGTGGTCCACCATCGATGAGCGCGGTAACGGCGATCGCGCCAAACTCATCGATCCCGCGGCGTGCGGGCGTTACGTTGCAACCACCCGCCAACTTCTGTCGAAGCGGCTGGCCAGCGAGCAGGCGGATTCGAAGTAGAGCTAGAGGAAGCCGGCGAGATGGTCGCGCTGCCCCTGCGAGCAGCGCGACTTCGATGTCAGGCGACGGAGCCGATCGCCTTGGCGAGGTAGTCGATGTGTTCCATGCTCACGCCCGCGATGTTCATGCGGCCGTCGCGCGTCATGTAGATGTGATGCTGCTCACGCAGGATATCGACGGCTTCGGGTGTTACCGGAATGGTCGAGAACATGCCACGCTGTTTCTCGATCACCGAAGCCATCTCGGCGCTGCATGTCTTCGCCAAAGCAGCCGACAGTGCACGGCGAAGCGACAGCATCCGATTGCGCATGGCGTCGACTTCGTTGCGCCAATCCTCGGTGAGCTTCGAGTCGCTCAGGATGCGAGCGACGATCGCCGCGCCATGATCCGGCGGCATGGACCAGATGCCGCGCGCAATCTTGCGGGCATGGCTGGCGGTGGCGTCCGTCTGAAGATTGGACTCGGCGAGCACCATGAGGGCGCCTACGCGCTCACGATACAGACCGAAGTTCTTCGAGCACGAGACTGCGATGAGCGCTTCAGGCACGGTCGCCGCGATCAAGCGTGCACCCTCGGCGTCCGCTTCGAGCCCTTCACCCAACCCCTGATACGCGATGTCGACGTAGGGCACGAGGCGACGCTGCACAAGAACGTCGGCGACCTTGCGCCACTGATCGAGCGACAGATCCGCACCCGTCGGGTTATGACAGCAGCCATGCAACAGCACGACGTCGCCTGCCGGCAGTGTGTTCAGATGCTCCAGCATGGCGTCGAACCTGACCGTGCCGGTGCGAGCTTCGAAGTAGGGATAACGCTCGAGCTTCAACCCGGCGCCGCTGAGCAGCGGCACGTGATTGGACCAGGTTGGGTCGCTGACGTGGACCGTCGGACGCGTGCCGCCCACCGTCAGGAGCTCAGCGCCCATGCGCAAGGCGCCACATCCACCCGGCGCCTGCAGCGCCCGCACCCGGCCGCTGGTCACTACGGGATGTTTGCTGCCGAGGACCATTGCGGCGATCAGCGCATTGAACTGCTCATTGCCGGCCGGGCCGAGATAGGTCTTGGTCTGTTGATCGGCAAGCACCGCCTGCTCGGCCGCCCGTACGGCGCGCAGCACCGGCGTTTTGCCGTTCTCGTCTTTATAGACACCGACGCCGAGGTCGATCTTCAGGGCCGCAGTGTCGGCACGAAACGTCGCCATCAGGCCGAGAATGGGGTCCTCGGGAAGCGCTTGCAGGTTCTCGAACAAGGGAACGACTCCATGACGCAGACGCGGGTTATGGCGCCAGAGTCGCGCCAGAAGCGCCATATACTAAGGTGATGCGGGCCGCTCGACCAGATGACGTGGATTTCGAGGCAATCGGCTGACATGGGAGCCTCTGTTCTTGCCGATGGCCTGTCGGATTGACGCCGGCGAGGAGGGGGCTCTATCGTGGCCGGGCGGGTGCGGCGGAGCCAAGCTGACTGCCGTGGCTCTGGGGCTGCTCCTCCTGGTATTGGTCGTACTCACGGGTGTGGTCACCGCGCTGTTGCCACCGACGCAGAGCTGAAACAGGGAGTATCACGTGGCCTATGAACCAAGCTCGTTGGTGAAACATTCGTGGAGCAATCCACCGCGGTGTCTGTCTGCTGTCAACGCAACACCGATCACCGACCCCAAGGAAGATCACGAGGCGTTCTCGCATTTCGCGCTCTCATGCAACTGCGGAGCAAGGCAGTGGCGTGTTCTTGGCTATCTCGCGCAAGCCGATCTCCTGCTTTGCCCACTCACCCTCAGCTGCAGCGGCTGTGATTTTCGGGCCGAGATCTTCGACGTCGAGAAGCATGGATACGATGCCGAGTTGAACAACGGCTGCTATTCACGCCGAGCCGAAGGGGAAGAAGGGCCGTATTCCTGCTCAGAATGCAAAGGCCAAAGCTTCACCGCGACCGCAGTGATGAGCTATCAGCTGGACGAGGAGGAGATCGATGAGGCTATGAGGCCCAAGCGGCAGGACCTGTTCGATACCTTCTGCCTCGCCGTCTCCTGCTCCGATTGCGGTCAGGCATCGAGCGTCTGCGAGTACGAATGCGCCTAGGGCCTTACAAGGCACAGGGATTGCGGCTACTCGGACAGGGAGAGGTCATTGAACAAAGCATCCATGCTGCCGGTCGTCTTTCTCGCATTCTCGGCAGTCGCTCGAGCGTCGCCGGAGCCGCCTCTTCCCTGGCTTGATTCCAGTTTCAGTGTGCAGCTGGGCGCAGAAGTCGTCGAGTTCAAAATGGAGTGTCCTCGCGGCAAGCTGGCAAGGCTTTCAGCCGCGCGCGGCGAGCAGGTCGTGGACGCTCCGATGGACCTTCTCGCCGAGCTATCGATCTCAGAAAGCTGTTCGGGAGTTTCCACTCGCGCCTCTCACGAGACCGAAGGTTCAACTGTTGTAACGGGAGTCGAGCTGAGGATAGAGCTATCGCGCGAGTACATTCGCGAGGAGCTCTGGGTGAGTTTCGATCTGAAAAGCTTCAAGTTCACCGGCGCCCAGCGACTATTGACCTACCCAGGCGAGAGCACGCAGGTCACGAGGGTTCAGCTGTGATTCTGTGGGCGTCGGTAACTGATCGCGGCGAGGCTTGATCACCGATACTGTCGGAGGCGTTGTGAACACAGGTCTATCGATCCTCTGCTCGTGCGCTCTGTCTCTGAGTGCGCCGGCCCTGGCGGCATCAACGAGTACGAGTGCCGCTTCGAGCACTCATGTACCGATTCGGCTTCAAGGTGCGGAAGCGCCTTTGGTCGTGGTCGGCGTGCAGCATTTGGGGCTGTCGCTGCAGCTGGATCTCGGTGATTCGTCAGCGCTCGTTCTGCATCCGGAGGTGCTCGCGAATTTGCGCAGCAAGCCCACCGGCGAGACGTTCAAGGCCTTCAGCATGGATGGGCAGATCGAGACTCCCGTCTTTCACCTGGAGCGTGTCTCCATTGGAGACGTGGAGTTTTCGAACGTTGCCGCGCGGGCAGACGTTCACGATGAAACCTTCCTCAACTACAAGAAGAACAAGGTTGGCGCGGTGGGCTTCGTCGGTATGGGGCTGTTCAAGGCAGGACAGCTCTTGGTGGATTACTCACAGCGAAGGTTGGAGATCTCTCAGCCGGATTCGTCTGGTGCGGTCCCCAGCCTGTGTCGGGGGCAGCCCATTGCGCTCGTGGCGGACAGCACATGGGGTCTCACAACGGCCGTCGGCACCGATGTGGGCGAGCTGCAGTTCGTTTGGGACACCGGCAGCCCAGCCATGGTGATGTCGCGATCAATGGCGACCGAAGTAGGCGTCGCCGCCGATGTCGATAGCACCGTGCTCAAGAAGTTCGTGATTGGCGGAAGGAACTTCGGGCCGCAACGCGTCGATATCTGGGATATACCCACCCCCAAGGGAATGGCGGGCCTGATAGGCCATCCCTTCTTTCAGTCGCACGTCATCTGCGTCGATGGCCCGGCGAAGGCGTTGCATATCCAGTAAACGCCGAGTCGACTACCACCACACCGTATACAGCGCCACCAGAATCATGACCACGCCGATCGAGCACATGTTGAAGCTCGCGGAGGTCCTGTAACTCACATCCGTGGTGTTGACCTGACTCTTCGAGGCTTCGACAGGTTGGAACAGCGAGAAGGCCACTGCCAGAGCGAGTGCGAGCAGGAAGACGATCATCATGCGATCGAGGAACGGCAGGCTGGGCCACAGGGCTTTGATGGCGATGGACAGTGCGAACGAGCCGATCGTCGCGGCGAGGGCGCCGGCTTCGGTGGCGCGCTTCCAGAACAGGCCGAGCATGAAGATCACGACGATGCCGGGCGTGAAGAAGCCGGTGTACTCCTGAATGTATTGGAATGCCTGATCGAAGCTGCCGAGCAGTGGGCGGGCAGTCAGGATCGCCAGCAGGATCGAAACGACCGCGGCGATACGTCCCACGAGGACCAGCTGTTTCTCGGGCTTGGTCTCACCCATCTTGTTATAGATGTCCAAGGTGAAGATGGTTGCGATGGAATTGATCTTGGACGCGGTGGACGCAATGATCGCGGCGATCAGCGCGGCGAACACCAGGCCGGCGATGCCGGTGGGCAGCAGCCGCATCATCGTTGGATAGGCTTCGTCGGGCTTAGCCAGATCCGGCGCGAGAATCACGGCGGCGATGCCTGGCAACACGATGATCACGGGCATCAGCAGCTTCAGGAAGGCCGCGAAGATCACGCCTTTCTGCGCTTCGGCCAGGCTCTTCGCCGCCAGCGCGCGCTGAATGATGTATTGATTGAAACCCCAGTAGCTGAGGTTGGCGATCCACATGCCGCCGATCAGGACCGACAGGCCAGGCAGATCTTTGTAATACGGATGGGCCGCATCGAGGATCATGTGGAAATGTCCCGGCGCGCGATCGACCAGGGTGCCGAAGCCCGCCACGACGCCCTGGCCGCCGCTGATCTCGTTCAACGTCAGGTACGAAACCAGCAGTCCACCCAGCACCAGCAGCGACACTTGCACGATGTCGGTCATGGCAACTGCGCGCAACCCACCACGTAGCTGATACACCAGCGCGAACAGTCCGAGCCCGATCAGTGCCCAGCTCTGGTCGGCGCCAGTGACTTTGGCCACCGCGATCGAGCCCAGCCACAGGATGGAAGTGAGATTCACGAAGATATAAAGAGCGAGCCAGAACACCGCCATCAAGGTGCGGATCCGCGTTCCATAGCGCTGTTCGAGGAACTGCGGCATGGTGTAGATCTTGTTTTCCAGGAAAATCGGCAGGAACCATTTGCCGACGATCACCAGGGTCAGCGCCGCCATCCATTCATAAGAAGCGATCGCCAGACCGATGGCGTAGCCCGAGCCGGACATGCCGACGATCTGCTCGGCAGAGATGTTCGCAGCAATCAGCGAGGCGCCGATGGCCCACCAGGGCAGCGTCTTGGAGGCCAGAAAGTATTCCGCCGAATCCTTCTCCTGCCCGCCGCGCTCTCGAGAGACCCACTGCGCCAGGGAAAACAGGCCGATCGCGTAGATGACGATGATGATCAGATCGAGCGTGGCTAGCTGCATGTCTGTTGTTCTCTGTCCGTGGTCCCGGCCGCGACGTTCAGCAAGACCGCTTAGAAATGGAAGGCGGCGGTTTGCTGGCGGTGGCCGAGCTTGAAGGCGTCGGCGACGAGTTGCAATGGTGAGGAGTCGACGTCGCTGCTGCCGATCGCGATCAGTTCGGCGAAGCGTTGGTAGAGGCGCGCATATTCCTGGTCGGCGGCGGCCAGGTGCGGCGTTTCATCGATGTACAGCCGGCTGCCGCCATCGGCGAGCAACAGTGTTTGCTGGTCGGTGAGCACCTGGATGTCCCAACAGGGCGTGCCCGAATAGAGAAAGTCGAAGGAAGCCTGCACTCGCGCATCCCCGTCGTGCGACATCTCGAGCTCTGCCGCGATCGGCGATTCACAGTTACAGGGATATTCCAGAGTGGCCGAGCGCACCGCCAATCTGCCCGGCAGGATCCGCGTAAGGATGGAAAGCGCATTGATGCCCGGATCGAACACGCCCATGCCGCCGGCCTGCAAAATCCAGTGTTGTCCTGGATGCCAGACACGAATGTCCTCCTTCCAGGTGACGCGAACGCTTTGGACCTTCCGCTCACTGAGCCATTCACGCGCCGGCTCGACGCCAGCCGCTTCGCGCGAGTGCCACGTCGTATACAAAGTCACACCGCGCCGTTGCGCGCGTTGCTCGAGATCGTGGACTTCATCGACGCTCGCCGCCGGTGGCTTTTCCAGCATCACGTGAAGTTCGGCATTGATCGCTTCGCGCGCAAGTTCGTAGCGACAGGCGGGCGGCGTGCACAGTGACACGGCATCGACCTCGATGCCCGACGCCAGCATCGATGCGATGTCAGTAAAAGTGGATACGTGGGTGAGGGGGCCATCGCGATTCACCGCCGCGACCAGCTCGAAGGCCGGGTTGCGTGTCAGCGCCGGTAAATGCTGATCCCGCGCAATTTTTCCAACCCCCACGAGCGCGAGCCTGATCGCTGCTGATCCCACCTGGTGAACCTCGTCGAGCCGTTCCGACAACAGACGCCGGCATTTCAACGCTTGCGGCTATCTTCGCCGCGGCAAAACTGATTTATATGATATATCGGCTTTATAGACCGCGAAAACGTCAATAGCAACTGCGGGGTCGCCTGCGCAGGTGAATTGCATGAGCGAGAAAGGACAAGGCCAGCGGAAATTGCGTTCGCGCTCCTGGTTCGGCCTGTCCATCGAGGAACTGCAGAGCAATCGGCCGATCGTCGGCATCGCGCAGACGGGCAGCGATCTGACGCCCTGCAATCGTCAGCATCTGATTCTGGCCGAGCGCGTCAAGGCCGGCATTCGCGAAGGCGGCGGCATTCCGCTTGAATTCCCACTGCACCCGATCCAGGAGACGGGCAAGCGACCGACTGCGGGCCTGGATCGGAATCTCGCCTACCTGAGCCTGGTCGAGACATTGTTCGGCTATCCACTTGATGGCGTGGTTCTAACGATCGGCTGCGACAAGACGACACCCGCGGCGCTGATGGCGGCGGCCACAGTGAATTTGCCGGCGATCGCACTGTCCGTGGGGCCGATGCTCAACGGCTTCCACGAAGGGCGTCGCGTCGGTTCGGGCACCATCGTGTGGAAAGCGCGCAGCATGCTTGCGGCGGGCGAGATCGACTATCAAGGCTTCGTGCGTTTGATCGCGTCCTCGGCGCCCTCGACCGGCTTCTGCAACACCATGGGCACGGCGACGACCATGAACTCGCTGACCGAAGCGCTCGGCATGTCGCTGCCCGGATCCGCTGCGATTCCAGCGCCTTATCGCGATCGACAGGAATGTGCATATCGTACAGGCCTGAGCATCGTCGAGCTGGTGAATGCGGATCGCAAGCCTTCGGACATTCTCACTCGCGACGCTTTCCTCAACGCCATTCGCGTGAACTCGGCGCTCGGCGGATCGACCAACGCTCCGATTCATCTCAACGCCATTGCTAGACATGTCGGCGTCGAACTGACCCTCGAGGATTGGGAACGCCACGGCCACGATGTGCCGCTGCTCGTGAACTTGCAGCCGGCCGGCGAGTATCTCGGAGAGGATTTCTATCGTGCGGGCGGAGTGCCTGCTGTCGTTGGCGAGCTGATTCGCGCCGGATTGATTGCCGGCGACGCGTTGACCGTGAATGGCAAGACCATCGGCGAGAACTGCGCGAATGCCCGCATTCTCGATGAGCACGTCATTCGTCCGTTTACGCAGCCGCTGAAGCCGAATGCCGGGCTGACCGTGCTCAAAGGCAACTTGTTCGATTCGGCGATCATGAAAACCAGCGTGATCTCGCCGGATTTCCATGCGAGATATCTGTCCAATCCGAAGGATCCGGATGCGTTCGAAGGCAAGGTCGTCGTGTTCGACGGTCCGGAGGATTATCACTTGCGCATCGACGATCCCGCGTTGGGCGTCGACGAATGCTCGATCCTGGTGATTCGGGGCACGGGCCCTATCGGCTATCCCGGGGGCGCGGAGGTCGTGAACATGCGGCCGCCCGCCGCGTTGATTCGCGCCGGCGTGGATGCGTTGCCTTGTATCGGCGACGGCCGCCAGTCCGGAACGTCCGGCTCGCCCTCGATTCTCAATGCCTCACCGGAAGCGGCGGTCGGCGGCGGTCTGTCTCTGCTGCGCTCGGGCGATCGCGTGCGCATCGATCTGCGTCGTCGAGAAGTTCGGGTGCTGATCGAAGATCACGAGCTCGCTGCCCGTCGCAAGGAAGTCGAAGCGGCGGGGCCGACGTATCCGAAGTCACAAACGCCGTGGCAGGAGATTCATCGCTCGCTCACCGGTCAGTTCGAGACCGGCGCCGTACTCGAAATGGCGGTGAAGTATCAGCGTCTCGCGCAGACCGTGGAGAATCTGCGCGACAGCCATTAGTTGCATGTGCCCAATCAGCCCGAGCTCGGTTCGGCGCGACTGGAGCCGGGAAAAACCTATTGGAACGTCCTCGTCCATCGTTTGTTTGTAAATGGAACGCGTGCGCACTGAAGCGTTCGCCTCCGCCTCTCGTAGGAGAAACCGCATGATCAGAACTGTCTCCGTCGCGCTCGTTGCCGTGATGCAGCTGGCGCTGTTGTTCCTCTCGCCGGCCTCTGCGGCCGAGCGATGGACCGAGCAGCAGGCGCATGAGTGGTACAACCGTCAGCCCTGGCTGGTCGGCGCCAACTACATTCCGGCGAACGCCATCAACCAGCTGGAGATGTGGCAGGCGGACAGCTTCGATCCGGCGATCATCGACAAGGAGCTGGGCTGGGCGAAGGCGATTGGCATGAACACCATGCGCGTCTATCTGCACAACTTGTTGTGGGAGCAGGATGCGAAGGGGTTCAAGCAGCGCATCGACGCCTTCCTCGCGATCGCCGCCAGGCATGTCATCAAGCCGATGTTCGTGCTGTTCGACAGCTGCTGGGATCCCGAGCCGAAGCTGGGTCCGCAACATCCGCCGATTCCTGGCGTACACAACTCCGGTTGGGTGCAGGCTCCGGGTCGCGCACGGCTGGAAGATACTTCGGGTTATCCGAAGCTGCGTGAGTACGTTGAGGGCGTCGTCGGCGCGTTCGCCAAGGATCCTCGCATCCTCGCGTGGGACGTGTGGAACGAGCCCGACAACGATGGCGGCGGCAACTATCCGAAGCACGTCGACAAACAAAAGTACGTCGAAACCCTGCTGAGCCAGGTGTTCGATTGGGCGCGCTCGCAGAAGCCGACGCAACCTCTGACCAGCGGCCTGTGGCACCACGACGACTGGTCGTTGAACCGGCTCAACGCCATCGAGAAGATCCAGATCGCGCAGTCGGATGTGATTTCTTTTCACGACTACAGCTGGCCGGAAATCTTCGAGCGCCGCGTGAAGCAGTTGCAGGCCTATGGCCGCCCTCTGCTTTGCACGGAATATATGGCTCGCGGCAACGGC
>Ga0182742_1000731_pt1 | contig 48000 bp, 39 predicted proteins | sample eDN5th37CBELigMG_FD_128880 | JGI IMG/M metagenome (GOLD analysis project Ga0182742, IMG submission 128880) | Enriched Miracle-Growth compost microbial communities from Emeryville, California, USA - eDNA 5th pass 37_C BE-Lig MG (version 2)... ...
AGGCGGTGGCGGCGCTCGAGCGATGACCGAACTGGTTCCGACAGCCAATGCCGACGAACAGCGTCACCGCGCCTGGATTGTGCTGGCGGTGATGCTCGGCTCGGTCATGCAGGCGCTGGACACCACCATCGCCAACGTGGCGTTGCCGAAGATCCAGGGCACCTTGTCGGCGACGCAGGAGCAGATGGGTTGGGTGCTCACGTCCTACATCGTCGGCGCGGCCATCATGACGCCGCTGGCGGGCTGGCTCACCGGGCCGGTCGGTCGCAAGAAAGTGTTCGTAGCGTCGATCGCACTGTTCACCACGGCCTCGGCGATGTGCGGTCTGGCGCATGGCCTGACGGAGCTGGTCGTTTATCGGCTCGTTCAAGGTGTCGCCGGCGCGTCGCTGGTGCCGTTGTCGCTCGCCATCCTGCTCGACCTGTATCCGAAAGATCAGCACGGCAAAGCCACAGCGATGTGGGCGATGGGCGTGACGCTCGGGCCGATTCTCGGGCCCGCGCTCGGCGGCTGGCTGACGGACACGCAGAGCTGGCGCTGGGTGTTCCTGATCAACATTCCATTCGGCGTGATCGCGCTGCTGCTTACTTCGAGGTTCCTGCACGAAACCCCGCTCAGGAAGACGCCGTTCGATTTCTTCGGCTTCGCCATGCTGAGCATCGCGATCGGCAGTCTGCAGCTGTTGCTCGATCGCGGCCAGTTGCTCGACTGGTTCAGCTCCACCGAGATCGTCATCGAAGCGGGGATTGCAGCGACGGCGTTCTATCTGTTCATCGTGCACATCCTGACGGCACGACAGCCGTTCCTGAGTCCCTCGCTGTTCAGGGATCGCAACTTCGCGCTGGGCTCGGTGTTCATTTTCATGGTGGGCATCGTGCTGCTGGCGACGCTGGCGCTGCTGCCGCCGCTGCTCGAAGGCTTGTTCGGCTATCCGATCGTGACGATCGGCCTGGTGACCGCACCGCGCGGCATCGGTACGTTCGCGGCCATGTTCATCGTCGGGCGGGTGATCGGCAGGCTCGATGCGCGTGTGCTGGTGACCTTCGGGCTCCTGACGACGGCGTTCTCGCTGTGGCTCATGACCGGCTTCTCGCCGCAGATGGATGACAGTCTGGTGATCTGGAGCGGCGTGATTCAGGGCTTCGGTCTGGGCTTCACCTGGGTGCCGCTCACGACCATTGCATTCGGCACGCTCGCGCCCAGCCAGCGCAACGAGGCGACCTCGATTTTCAATCTGCTGCGGAATATCGGCAGCAGTATCGGTGTGGCGATGGTCACTGCGCTGCTGACTCGCAAAGCGCAGTTCATGCATGCACGTCTGGCCGAGCACGTCACCCCGTACGATCTGGCGACACGTACGCATCCGGTGTTCGATGCGAGCACGCTGCACGGACTGCAGGCCATCGACGGGGTGGTGACGCATCAGGCCACGCTGATCGCCTACATCAACGATTTCCATTTGCTGTTGATCATGACGCTGGCCGTGACGCCGCTGGTCTTCTTTCTTCGCCGCGCCCGCGGCGGCGCGGCGCCTGTGGCGCACGCGGAATAGAGTTGAACGAGATGATGACTCGAACGTTACGTGGTTTGGTGACCGCCGGTGCGATGTTTGCTTTGTCCGCATGCGCGGTCGGACCTGATTTCCAGCGGCCGGACGCTCCGACCGCGACTCGCTACACCGCTGCAGCCGATCCGGACCCACGGATGGCGTTCGGCGAGACGCCTCCGAACGAGTGGTGGACGCTGTTCCAGAACGAGGAGTTGAACCGGCTCATGCAGCAGGCGAAGGAGGGGAATTACAGCCTGGCCGCTGCGCGCTCCTCGCTTGCTCAGGCGGAGGAGTTGCTCGCGGCCCGCAGCGGCACGCGACTCCCCCAGGTGAATCTGGTCGGTGGCGCGGGTCGGCAGCAGATGGGCGCGCAAGCGCTCGGCGATTTTCGTCTCCCGACGTTCACTTACTACGGCATTGGCGCCGACGTTCGCTACACGCTCGATTACACCGGCGGCATCGCGCGCTCCATCGAGCAGCAGCAGGCCCAGGCGGAGTATTACAAGCACGAGCTCGACGCCGCATGGCTGTCGCTCACGGGCAATGTGGCCGTTCAATACTTCACCATCGTCTTCACTCAGGCGCAGATTCAGGCGCTCGAGGAACTGCTGGCCGAGGATCGCACCAATGTCGATCTGGTGACTCGTGCGCAGCAGGCCGGCATGGTGACGAAGGTGGACGAGCTGAGCGCGCGTGCACAGCTGGCGCAGGACGCGACGTTGCTGCCGCCGCTGCGTCAGCAACTGGATACCGCACGTCACGCACTCGCCGTGTTGTTGGGCAAGGCGCCCGGTGAGTGGGCCGACGCCCAAACCCAGTTCACGGCGGCCAGCGATCTGAAATTGCCGGATCGATTGCCGGTGAGTCTGCCGTCCGAGCTGGTGCGTCAGCGGCCCGATATTCTCTCGGCCGAATCGCAGTTACATGCAGCCACGGCAGCCGTTGGTGTGGCCACGTCAAACCTGTTTCCACAGATCACCTTGTCCGGAAATGCGAGTCACCAGGCGACGAGCACCGGCCGACTCTTCGATGCTTCGAGTCTCGCCTGGGGCGTCATCAGTGGTATCACCGCGCCCTTGTTCGATGGTGGAACGTTGCGGGCCGAACGCCGCGCGGCCTTGCAGGCAGTACAGACGAACGCGGCGAATTATCAGCAGACGGTCCTGCAATCCTTCGAGCAGGTGGCGAACCTGTTGCAGGCGGCCCGGCACGACGAAGAGCTGTTGATCTCTCAGACCGAGGCGATGCAGACCGCACGTTCCAGCGTCGATCTGGCTCGCAAGAGTTATAGCGCGGGCAACGTCGGCGTGCTGAACGTTCTGGTCGCCGAACGCCAGAGCCTGCAGGCGCGGCTTGGATTGCTGGATGCGCAATCCAAGCGCTTTGTGAACACCGCGCAGTTGCTGCTTGCAGTTGGCGGTTCGGGTCTGAGCGGCGGCTGAGCTCTGCGTCTCGTAGTCAGGCGCGCAGCGCGAAGTCGATCGCCGCACATACCGCAGCCACCTGAGCATCGTTGCATTGCTGGGGCGTGGCGCGCGGGCTGTCGGGATAGACTTCCGTCGTCGTCGTGTAGCGTGCGCCTGTGATACCGGCGCACAGGCCCAGCTTCCGCACGGTGTATTGAATGATGCCGGGTGCGACCACGTCGGAGCCGATGATCTGACCGTTGGCATCCGCCGGCGCAATGTGAGTCACTTTGCTCACGGCATCGATGATGGCCTGTTGAAAAGCTGGCTGCGGATTCTCGGCGTCGTCGACCAGATAGAAACCATCGGGAATCTGATCGGGCTCGTACTCCTTGCCATCGCGGGCGGCGAGCGCAGGTCGAAACTCGCTCTCGTCGGTGTCGGTGGTCTCGTGCAGATCGACGTGCAGCAGGAAGCGCCCCCGAAGCGGCTCGATCAGCCGCAGCACGGCAGCGGATTCTTCGGCGGGACTGTTCTCGCGGAACGATCGGTTGGGATCGATGGCGTTCGCATTCCAGCGATGAATTCGTTCGTAGGCCCAGGGGCTCACGCAGGGCGCAACGAGCAGGTTGATCCTGTTGGCATAGTCCGTAGCGCGACGATCGAGAAATTGCAGCGCGCCGTGCACGCCGCTCGTTTCATAGCCGTGCACGCCGCCGGTCACGAGCGCGACAGGCAGATCCTCGCGCCAGCCCCTGCTGCGTACAGCAAACAAAGGATACTGGTCGGGCGGATAGTCGAGCTGACCATACACTTCGACATCGAAACGATCCGACAATCGCTCGACTGCGCGCACGACATCGTCGTGATAGCTGCGATGTCGGATCTGACTCGACAGCCACTGCGCACGCTCGGCATCGCCCCAGGGTGTGCCGGGGGTGCCGATGGGGTAGGGAGCGGGGTGGGTCATGGAGTCCTCCTTCGAAATGAAATGGCGCCACTTTAACTCAGACCTGCCCAGGATGAAGTTGCAAAGATAGTCATGAAGAGCAGATTCGGGTAAATCCGGCTAGGGCGTCCCCCAGGCGGCGAAAGCCGGGATCTTTCGAATCAGAAGGACAACTCACAAGGCGGCTCGCGTCGCTCGCATGCGACGCGAATCCGGAACCCGCACGCGCTATTGAGGGTTGCTTCGTATCTGCCGTGGCGATGTTTCGCGGGCAGATCGATAAGACTGGCCCGACCTGTTTCCTGCGCGGGGGATGCAGTATGCGCGACGAAGCGTTCCTGACTTCACGTCGGCCCAAGCGTGGTCGGTTTTGTATATTTGCCAGTGTCGCTGTGCTGGCCCTCTCGATAGCCGCACCCGCTCGGGCCGATCTGCCCGGATTCCTGGAATCTGCCACGCTGCATCCCATCGATGGAGCCCCCGAAGGAGGCTTCGGTCGCGCCGTCGCAATCGATGGCGACCGGGCTGTGGTCACCGCGAATCAGGGCTCCTTCATCCTGGACACGACGCCGGAAGAGATCGGCGCCGCTGCCTATGTATTCGAACGAGATGCAGGCGGAGTGTGGCAGCAGACGGCGAAGCTGACGCCGGATGCGCCCGTTGGCCTTTCAGGGTTGTACGGTTACTCGGTCGCGCTCGAAGGCGATGTCATCGTCGTCGGCGCTCCCTACATGGGGGCGGCGCATGTCTATGAGTACTCCGGCTCGGGCTGGGTCAACACCACGACGTTGAGCGGACCCGGCTTCGGCGTCTCGGTGGCGATCGACAACGGGGTCATCGGTGTGAGCAGCAATGCGCCGCATGGCATGCGTCTTTTTCAACGCCAGGACGGCGCGTGGACGCAGATTGCAACCTTCGCGAACGGAGGCAACGCAGGGGGTAGCAACTACATGGGGCCGAACGTCGACGTCACGGAGAATCACGCGATCCACTGGAGCCCGGGAGACAATCTCACCGATCCGGAGTTGCCGGAGCAGGTCTATATCTATTCGCGTCCTTCAGGCGGCGACTGGAGCGCCGCTACCGTCACCACGCTGGGTTTGGATATCAATCGTCACGTGAGGATCTCCGGTGACGCGGCCGTGATCGGCGGCGCCGTGTACGAGCGATATGTCTGGGGAGAATGGGCGCCAGCGATCGGTGAGGTCCCAACGGACATCGATTCCGACATCGACGGCAGGCTGGTCGTGACCCGCAGTATCGTGCGAGAGCGCGTCGAGCACCGCAACTGGCCCCCGGTCGCCAGGCTCGTGAGCAGCGATTCGCACCAGTTGGGCCAGTCGCGGCTGAGCGGGCGGCGCGTGCTTTCCGCCCGGGCGCAGCGGAATGAGCCGGCGGCTTATATCTTCGAGATTCCGGAGAATCCGCAGGAAACATTCCTGCAGGCGTTCGACTTCGAGGATGCGCAAGCCGGCGGATGGAACGCGCTCACCGGAATTTTCTCCGTAGTGCGTAACGGCGATACGTGGGTCTATCGCCAGAGTGATGACTCCGGCAATGCCACCTCGATGCTCACAGTCAGCTATGGCCGCAACCAATCGGTACACGGCTTCATCACACCCAGGGCTTTCAATGGCGCCGATCGTTGGTTCGGTCTCGCCGTGCGCTACACGGATGCCAGCAATCATTACTACATCACGGTGCGATCCTCGCAGCAGATTCAACTGAAGAAAATCGTCGACGGTGTGGTGCAGACGCTGGCATCGGCGCCGCTGCCGGTGGCAGTGAACTCGGGCTACAACCTTCGTCTGGAAGCCAATGACACGCGCCTGCGAGTGTTCGTCGACGATCGTTTGTTGTTCGACGTGACGGACGGCGCGCTGTTGCAGGGCTACTCGGGAATCATGATGTACAAGACGCGAGCGGATATCGACAACATCGCGCTCGGCGGCAATCCTGGTACGACTCACTTCAGTACCGGCTTCGAAACGGGAGATCCGCAGGTTGCCGGCGCCGATGGATGGCAGTATCTGACTGTGAACGGCTCGCAGGTGATCTCTACTGCCAGCACCGCGACCTCAGACAGCGCGCGCTCGACCGGGAGCCAGCACTACAACGCTACTGCTGCGAGCGTTCGCGCAAGGGCCACCGAGTTCGACGGTGCGGATCGGTGGTTCGGCCTCGCAATTCGATACATGAACGCGCAGAACTATCACTACATCACCGTACGCGGCAGCAACACCATCCTGCTGCGAAAGCTGGTGAACGGTGTTCCGCAGACGCTCGACAGCGCTTCGCTGCCGGTGACGTTGAACACGTGGTACCGCTTGCGCCTCGAAGTCATCGATCAGAAGCTGGTCGTCTACGTCGACAACCAGCGGGTGCTGGAAGCGCCCGACCCGGCCTTGCTCTCAGGAGGAAATCTGGGCCGGGCGGCGCTGCTGACCTACAAGGCGGTGGGGCAGTTCGACGACTTCCACGTGTTCGGCTATTGACGCTCGTCTCATCTCAGTATTGAACGAGTGGCGGCCGCGTTCGTTCGGTACCAGGCCGATGGAGACGCTCATGGAATGCCCTGGCCCGCCGGAGTTACAGCGATTTCAGATACTGCACCAGATCGGCCTTCTCATCGGCCGACAGCGCCAGACTCAGCACTCGATCGTAATGATCGATGACATCTTCCAGTCGCGCGAAGCGACCGTCGTGATAGTAGCCGCCCTTGCAGTGCGTCCACAGGCCCTTCAGCGGCGCCGTGCGATAACGCTCATCCGGCGAGCGCTCGGCCTGGAAACTGTCGATGCCGATCTCCTCCGGCTCGTGCATGTTCCAACCGGGCTCGGTAAACAGCGGCGGAACGTGGCAACGCGCGCAGTCGGCTCGGCCTTCGAACAAAGTCTTGCCTCGCTGGGCCGCCGCGGCGTCGAAGCTGCCACGAGGCGGGCGCGGTGCGGGCAGGCTGAGCTGATAGACGTGCAGAGGCCCGAGCCTGGCCGTGATCAGATCCGGTGTGCGCCGTACGTCTCCGAAGCCCGCTTCCGCCGCGATAGGAAACTTCACCGAATCGTTCAGGCGCGGATCGAAGAATGTTCCCTGGCCTTGCATCTCCAGGCTGGCGACGAAGCCGTTCCAATGGGTCACCGATCCCCAGCCGGTCCAGGTGTGCAGGTTCACGCCGGCCAGGCCGAAGGCGGGCGGTAACAGCGTCGCTGCGGGCTTGCCATCCGGGCGGGTGGCTTTGCCGTCCATCAACAATTCGGCGTCGAACTTGCCGGGTCCCCAGCTTCGCAACACGGTGCGCACGGTCGCGGCGTCGATCGACGGGACGGCGATGCGCAGCAGGTCCACGAGTGGCTGCACGTTGGGCGCGAGTGCGATGATCTCGCCGACATTCAGATCGCGGGCCGCCCAACCATCCAGTCGCCGGCCGATGCCCGGAGCAAACGAGTCGTCGACCGTCGAATGACAGAGCGCACAGGTGATACCCACCGATCGCAGGCGATTGCCGCTGTCATCGAAGAACCCACGCACGCCGACCACGGCGTCGAGTTTCAACAGCGCGAGCGTGGTGGCGGGAGAGTCGAGATCCACACGTCCTTTTTGCAGATCGTTGCGCAGGCGATCGGGCAGCGCGTCGACATCGACTTTCAATCCCGTTGCGAGCGCCGCCTTGGGACTGAGTCCGGCGCCGACGCCACCATTGGCGCTGCCGGCAATGGCCGTATGCAGGCGTAGCGCATCGCCCCAAAACGTTTCGTCCCCGAAGGTGTCGTAACGGAAGATCTGTCTGCCCTCCTTGATCTGATCGAGCGCGAATCGCAGGTTTTGCAGATCGGTGCGGGACAACGCGCGAATATCGGATGCTTGCCTCGCCGGTTGCTCGGCGTGTGCGGGTTCGGTAGCAACTGTGAGGTATCCCACTGCGGCCAGGGCCGCGCAGGCCGTCGAAGAGAATTTCATTACGGTCTCCCTGCTGAGTGCACGGGGGAGTGCACTCATTAGATGCAGCGAGTCCGCGGGACGTGCCGGGGTTTCGGATCCTTCAGCGCACCGTCACTTTGTGATGTTGCCCATCCTCGACATTCAGGCTCAGGAGTCGTCCGTTGGAGTCGAACAGCAGCCATTCATGGCCGAGTGTGCGCATCCTGGGCCGGCTGCCGCCATGCCAGCGCGCGAACGCACGCGTGTCGCCGGTGCCTGGCAGGATCCAGCGTACGAGATAGCCGCCATCGAGGAACGAACCCACGGCGAGCCATTCGTTCTCGGTCCACAGCATGAGCTGAGTCTCCGCCGATACTTGCACACGATATTCGAAAGGACTGCCCGAGCGATTCCAATGCGCGCGTAGCTGTAACTCGTCGGGCGACAGATTCTCCACGCAGATGTCGACCGAGCCACGCGTCATGTTCAGCAATCGCAGCTGATCGGTCAGTTCGGGAAGCTGTTCGCGAGCGATCAGACGACGCTGAGGCAACTGGTACGTCCAGTGCTCGCCGGTGCGATCCGGGTTGACGGTGAGGATGTGCTCCTGATTCACCGAGCAGCCCAGCGCAAGCACCATCCCCGGCAGGTCTGTGACCTGCCAGACGACCTCTTGCATCGAGCGCTGGGTGTCCAGGACCTGCAGATGCTTGCCGCGGGCAACAGTCCAATGCACGCCGTCGAACTGGCCGCAGAAATGCGTGAACTCGGCGACGCCCAGATCGACAATGTTTCTTTGCGCCAGATCGATACGGCTGACCCGCCACAGCGTCTCACGACGTGCGAGCGCCAGCGCTACCTGTCGACTGTGAGATATGACCAGAAGCTCCGCCGGGATTGCGAAGTGCGCACGCGTCCGCCCGACGCCATCGACCACGCAGGCGCCAGATTCACCCAGTGCCACCAGATAGCGCTGATCGTGCAGTGGTACGGCGTCATGAATGGCATGCGTGCCCGGTGGCGGAGCTTCCAGTTCCAGCATTTCGGCGCGCTGTGAGAGAGGTGATCGCTGCAGCGCTGGCCAGTCGTTGGGCGGCAGATCGGCCTGCAACAAGGTATCGCCCGAGAGCTTCAACAGCTGTTGCAGCGAGTTGCGGTCGAAGCGGCGACGATTCTGTGCGTGATCCGCGATCACTCTGGGTGCGATGAGCGATGCGAGGCTCTGTGGCACAGCGCCGCGCCCGAGATTGAGCACGGCTTCGGCGAGATTCGCGCGCTCGACCCATAACGCGGGATCGCTGCGGAGTTCTTCGAGATACTCGGAATAAGCATCCATCGTATCCGGTAACAGCACGGCACGCTGGACCAGCGCCCGGGCGCCCAAGGCGCCGCCCACCGACTCGGCGGTGAGCAGCCATTCCGCAGCCTTTGGTCGCAGCGTTGCGTCCGGCCAGACGGCGTCCACGGCTGCGAGCCATTCGCCCTGTTGAGTGAGCGACCGGCCCCATTCCATGCGCAGCCGCCGGGCCATGGCGGGCGCTTTCTTTTCCAGCTGCAAAACCGCGTTGGCGAATGCCGAGTCGCGGCGAGCGACGGCGATCGCTCGTTTCCAGTCATCGGCCAGACAATACAGTCGCACGATCACGTCGGGAGGCATGTCCCAGCCGAGCGCGAGCTCGGCCGCTTGTGCGAAACGCTCATGTTTCTCCAGGTAGTCCAGCGCCTCCTGTTTGACGTTCAGCAGCTCGGCGAGCACGAATACCGCTTCGTGAATGCGACCCTCGCGGTCCAGCTTCTTGAAAGCCTGGCGATACAGCGTGCGCAGGTGCTGTTCCAGCTCGTCGCCGAAATCGATGCTGGCGCTGGCGCGCCGGCCGGTCGACAGCGAAAGGTCGCGCCGTGCCTATGGCGTGCCGAAAGATTGGCCGAGCGAATCGCCGCCAAGCGGGATGGCGTGACGCAAGGCTTCTTCCAGATTGCCGTCTTCGAACAGGCCGAGCATGCGGCGCATGTAACGAGCCTGTGCTCGTCCGATCAGCCGACTCAGCTGTAGCGTCATCGACCAGCGCGCGAGCAACTGACGCCAGCGCTGCGGTCGAGTGAGCGTGTTACGCCGTGCCGGCAAGTTCTCGGTTGGAGCGGCGACGCGTTCCTCGAACACCGGTCCGGAGGGGACGCGCTGGAGTACGGAGCGAATCAAACCCGGCAATACTCCGCGTGCCAGCGCGATGAACAATCGCGTGAGAATCGCAATGACACATAGGAGCGCGAACGCTCCAGGACCGTCGCGGGCCACGGCGCTCATTACGAAGATCGCGATCAGTAACCAGACGAGCAGGCCCCAGGCATTTCCTTTGGAGTCGGCAGGCTTATTAGATTGTGAGGCTTGCGGCGTTTTTTGCGCGCGCTCATGCTGCGCCTTGCGTATCGCTTCGATGAACTGCGACTGTTCGACGCTGGCTGGTGGCACGGCATCGCCGAGCACCTCACGTACGGAACGCGCATCCAGATCCAGCACGATGGGTGCCGGCGGCGGCGTCGTGCAATCGTATGTTTCGTGCAGCGTCAGCCGTGCGACGTCGAGCCATGAAGCGGGGTCGAGTGGCACCGCGTCGCTGAAGTTCAACGCCATTATTTCTGCACCAGAGACAATGAGGACATCGCCGTCCGGCGCAGTGGCAAGCTCACGCGCCGTCAATGCGGCCGTACTCAGGGCGCGCCCTTCGTGTCGCAGAGGCCAACCGGGCAGCATGTGGCAATCCATGTCGATGGCCACCGGATAACGCAGCAGATCGCCTTGAGCAAAGCGCATCGCCATCGCGCCCGTTCGCCAGCACGCGACGATGCGTCGCGCCTGTGTGATCGAATCGAACCAGTCGCGAGGAAACCAGATCGCTGCGACCGACTGCCGTCCTCGCAACGTAGGTTGTTGAACGCTTGCAGCGCTGGCTTCAATCGTCTGCATGCTCGTCCCGTCCGGTCTGCACGCACAGACGCAGCTCCTGGGTCGCCGCCGAGAATCCGATCAACTGTCGATCCAGCGTCAGCATGGCTACGAGAGCGCTGTTAGGACACACGCAATGAGAGACGATCTTCGACGGCGCGGTGTACAGCAGTAGCGGCGGACGATCCTGACAGTACAGCCGCAAACATTGATCTTCCAAGGTGAGCAGCCCGACCAGGCCATTCTTGTCCCGCATCACCCCGATGACACGTCCGCCGCCGGGCAGGTGTGCATCCCACGCCACGGCGGCGTCATTCCAGTTCCAGAGCCGCCAGTGCTCGGCCGACAGCCTGACGGCAACGAAGCAACCCCGACCGAGGAATACCACCGTGCTGGTGGGGGCTTTGCAGATGACTCTCGGCGCTTCGGCCTCACCGCTGGCTCTGATGCGTGAGAACCATACGTGACCATTGTCGTAGTGAACGAATGCCGCCACCGCGGAACTCACTTGCGCCAGGGCGAGAGCGCCGCCCGCGACGAGGTGCAGCGACGACTCATGTTTCAGGTCACGTTTCTTCAGTACGGTCGCGTCCCAGCGCAGCAGCCGCTTCGACTGGTCGATGACACAAAGACGCACTGCTTGCGAGTCGCGCAGCCATGCGGCTGGCAACCACGCGGAGGTGCTGCCAGGGGCATGAAATATTTCCTGCGGAGGGCAGGGCTTCAGAATCATGCTGCTCGGCCAGAAGCGCAGCACGTCGGCGTCGGCGATCAGCGCCCGGACGGTTTTGCTGACCAGCGTTGCGCTCAACGCCGAGTAGCCTTGGCTCCATCGAGTCTGCTGCGGCGAGCGCGCCACCTCATCGGGCTTTCTCGGCACGTAGAACGTCGTGAAGGCAGGAACATCGCGATGAGTCACCGCGATGCGCGTGCCGTCGATGGAGATGATGGGCGGCCTCAGCAGGGCGACCGCATGCGAATTGGGCAAGCGGGTCTGCTCGGCGAGTATAGGTTCGAACGATCCGCGCAGCAGGGCGGAAGCCGGCTGTGAGGGCGGCAGCGGTAGTGTGATCTTCCGATTCGCGCCTCTCTCCAGCAGCGTTACATCGAGCGCATTGCCATTGAGGCCTTTCTGGAGATGTACGCGATGGGTAAACGAGGCCGTGCTTAGGCTGCCATACGGTGAACCGATGAACCACCGTTCGCCTGCAGGTGCTGGCAGCTGACCGAGCGCCGTGCGCCACTGTTCCAGATGGGATTCGTCCGGGATCGTGAACGAGCGTCTGGCGAGCAACGCTTTGAGATGTTGAACGTCGCTCGCCTCGTTCAGTTCACCTGGCGACTGCAAAACGCCCCAACGCATCTCCCCCTGAACCTGCACGGCGCGCCGCGCGAGCAGGATCCATAAGGCGATGTGAGCCAGGCGAGGCGCACCGAGCTGCAAGGGGCCGGCATCGAACAGGACGATGACGGTCCGCTGCGCGCGTCGCTGGCGAGGCTTCGGCGCAAGAAACATATGTTCGCCGCTGGCTGCCCGTCGCAGGAACTCGTCCGGCAACTCGTCGGCGAGCAACCATTCCGAAGTCAGCAATCGCTCATAGGAGCCGCGCGTACGCAGATCGTCGAGTCCGTCCCAATCCTGCTCACCGCCGCTGCCGTGGCTCTGGTATGGGCTGAGCAGCGGCTGCAGCCGTTGCAGCAGCGAGCCCAGCTCCAGCGCCAGTTCGGGCGCGAACCATTTCAACCATGCGCTCCACGGCGCGAGCGTTTCCGGCAGTTCGGTTACAACGCTCGCCATTGTTCAGCCATCCGTGCCAGTAGTTGCGGCGTGACACCCAGCAGTCGATCGAGCGGAATCACGGCTTCCGGCTCGTGCCATAACAACAGAGGTTGCCGGGCATACAACTGCTGTAATGCTCGCGACACCAAATCTTCTGGCGCTTCGGGCCGCATCAGAGTCGGACGCCACAACGACGGCGCTTTGGCGGAGGTGGTCGCATACGCGACACCTGGCGCCCAGGGCAGATCGGCGGCCGCGCCGGTCACGACCAGCACATCCCGACTGGCCGTGGCATACAAACGTTTTTGCACGTCTTCGGACAACTGCTCGAGTCGTGCGTGCAGAGAGCGCGACGCTGCATGCCAGGCGACAGCAGCACGCGGCTCGGGAGGCGAGGGATCGACCTGCCACCGCCAAGGCATCGAACCGCTGGGGTTCACGCCGGCGCCACCATCAGGTGCATGAGTCTCGCGCGCAGCTCGGCAAGCTGTGGAGGAAGTTTGTCCGAACTGAAATTCGCGTCGATCTCACGCAGCACGGCCTCGATGCTCGAACCTTCTGCCGATGGCGTATCGAGCAGCGCTCGCGCCGTTTCTTCCAAGCGGCTGGCGCGTGACAGCGGCTGCATGGTCGCTTCTTCGACGGCGCTGAACAGATGCGGATGGGTGCAATTGGCCAGCAAGGGAGCCAGCACCTCGCGAGCGTTGAGTTGTATTTCTTTGGTAGGCAGTGCGTAGAGCAGCGGCCACAGATCCTGCTCGCCCGCTTCGAGCCGGCCCGCGAGCACGGCGGCGGCTGCGACCAGTCGCTGTGATTTCACGATGCGTCGATCCGATAACTGAATACCGGCCTGGCGCAGTTTACGGATGGCATTCGCCAGCCCCGGTCGCGCGCCCGCCAGCTGCACGTCCTTCAATCGCTGCGACAACGTGTCCATGTGGGCCAGGCCGCCGGCCGGCAGCACCGGTGTTCGATCCGAGCGCCAGCCCGCAGCGAGCATGGCTTCGAGATGATGATCCGGCAGCGGCTCGATGAACGCGTGCATGAGAAAACGATCGCCGAACGCACTGAGCGCCTCGTCTTCGGGCAAGGCGTTGGCGGCGCCGACGCAGACACGCAGCGGACATTGCACTTGCGTGTGGCCGCGACGAAAACGGCGTTCGTTCAGAATCGTCAGCAGCGTGTTGAGGATCGCGGTGGAGCCGAGAAACACTTCATCGAGGAACGCGACATCCGCTTCGGGCAACATGCCGGTCACATCGGTTTCGACGGTGCCTTCGCGCAGCTTCTTCAGGTCCACCGCACCGAACAGCTCGGAGGGCTCTGTGAACCGGCCGAGCAGATATTCGAAGTAACTTCCACCCAGCGCCTGGGCCACGCGCCGCACGACTGCGCTCTTGCCGGTGCCGGGCGGCCCGATGACCAGCAGATGTTCCTGAGCTACCGCGGCCAGCACGATCAGCTCCGCCAGCTGTTCGCGGCCGATCAATCCGTCGGTCGCAGTCTGGATGGTGTGCCGGAGATGCCGGGCGGCTTCGGAAAGGCCGATCATGCTGGCGGGAGTGTCCATTTCACGCTGCTGTATCGTTGGTCCAGCGCCGCACGATACGTGCTGGCGCGCCGGGGAACCATGCGCGAGTTTGCAGTTATTCAGCGCCGCGCGAGGTTGCTCTGCTTCCCGGAAGGAAACTGCCGGCCCACCGGGCCGTCACGGATGAATCCGCCAATGCGATGACGCCCGGAGAAGGTCTGCAGCTGCTCCAGGTAGGGGCTCTCGATGCCCGCTGGATTACGATGACGCCACTTAACTGGAGCGACACATGCACACACTCTTGATCATCGATCCCCAGAACGACTTCTGCGAGCGGCAGGGAACGCTGTTCGTCCCCGGCGCCGGTGAGGACATGCAGCGGCTGGCGAGCTTTGTCCGCTCGGCCCGCGAACGGCTTGGCGAGGTGGTCGTGACCCTGGATTCGCATCCGAGCGTGGCCATCGAGCGTCCGACCTTCTGGAAACGCGCCGACGGCCGTCCCGTCGAGCCGTTTACACAGATAACCCATGCACAGGCCGCCGCCGGCGAATACGCCCCGAACGACGATTCGTTGCGTCCGCAAGTCCTGGCGTATCTGCAGGCTCTGGAGTCGCAGGGACGGTATAAATTGATGGTCTGGCCGGTGCACTGTGTAATCGGCGCCTGGGGTCACAATATTCATGGCGCCGTGCTCGCAGCGCTCGGCGAGTGGGAAATGCAGGTTCAACGAGGGGCGTTCAAAGTGCTGAAAGGCCAGAATCCGCTGACGGAGCAATACAGCGCCGTTCGCGCTGAAGTGCCGAGAGCGGACGATCCGCGCACCCAGACCAATCACGAGTTGATCGCAAGGTGCCGGCCCGATTCGGGCTTGCTGTTCGTCGCGGGAGAGGCTGCGAGCCACTGCGTGGCGGCGACGCTCGAGCACCTGTTCGAGGCGTTCTCGCAGCAGCAGATCGGCCGCGTGGTGCTGCTGGAGGATTGCATGAGCCCGGTCACCGGATTCGAAGCAAACGACAAGGCCTGCATCGAGGCGGCGGTAGCACGAGGCGCCCGGGCGATGACCAGTACGCAGGCGCTGAGCGAAATCTCCAGGAACCAGGCGGGCAACTCCCATGTTTAAACCCATCATCCGCTCGCTGCTCGACACCGATCTTTACAAGCTGACCATGCTCTCGCCCATGTTGCATCGATTCCCGGCGAATCAGGCGGTCTACAGCTTCGTATGTCGCAACACTCCGGAGTATCCGCTGGCGAGTCTCAGGGAGGAGCTGGAACAGCAGCTCGACCACCTGTGCACGCTCGCGTACTCGGAGGAAGAGCTCGATTACCTCGCGACCAAGTCGTTCTTCAAGAGCGACTTCATCGATTTCCTGCGCATCTTCCACTTCCAGCGCCGCTACATCACGGTGAGCACCGAGGGCGACACGCTCAAGGTCGTGGCGCGCGGTCCGCAGATCCATGTGATGGGCTTCGAGATCTTCGTGCTCTCGATCATCAACGAGCTGTACTTCCGGCGTTACGCGACTGCCGAGGTGATGGAGGAGGGGCGCAAGCGGCTCGCGGAGAAGATTCAGATGTTGCGCGACTTCCGCACGCAGAGCCCGGTTGCAGAAGTGCAGGCTCCCAACGTGCTCAAGTTCGCGAATGGCACCAGCGCACCGATGGCCGGCGGAGCGCTGCACACCATCCGGCATCCGTTCCAGTTCTTCGACTTCGGCACGCGCCGACGCTTCTCGCGCGACTGGCACGAGGAGATGGTTGCGACGCTCGCCCGTGAAGTGCCCCAGTACTTCAGAGGAACTTCGAACGTGTACCTCGCGAAGCAGTATGGATTGTCGGCCATCGGCACCATGGCGCACGAATATCTGCAGACCTTCCAGGCGGTCGGCGTGCAGCTGAAGAATTTCCAGAAGGAAGCGCTGGAGGCGTGGGTGCACGAATATCGCGGCGACCTCGGCGTGGCATTGACCGATGTGGTCGGCATGGATGCGTTCCTGGCCGACTTCGATCTGTACTTCGCGAAGCTGTTCGACGGCCTGCGCCACGATTCCGGCGATCCGGTCGTGTGGGGCGAGAAGGCCCTGGCCCACTATCAGCGCCTGCGAATCGATGCGCACACCAAACGCCTGGTGTTCTCCGACGGCTTGAACATTCCCAAGGCGCTGCGGCTCTACGAACATTTCTCCGACCGGGTGCAATGCGCCTTCGGCATCGGCACCGACCTGTCCAACGACATGGGCGTCCCGGCGCTGAACATCGTGATGAAGCTCACCGAGTGCAACGGCCAGCCGGTCGCCAAGCTCTCCGATACTCCGGGCAAGACGCTGTGCTCGGATGAAACCTTCCTTGCCTACTTGCGCCAGGTATTCAAACAGGCGGCCTGATCATGCCCACGCTGACAATTGCGCTCGCTCAGATCAATCCCACCATCGGCGACATCGAGGGCAACCTCGGATTGATGGTCGCAGCCGCGCAGCAGGCAGCTGCGGATGGCGCGCAACTGGTAGCGTTTCCGGAGCTCTCGCTCACCGCTTACTATCCAGCCGATATGCTGGAGGATCCGGACTTTCAGCGCCGGCTGGCCAAAGGCATCGAAGCTCTGCTGGCGCAGAGCAAGGCGTTGCCGAACCTGCACTGGGTCATCGGCGCGCCGACGCCCAACACCGGCATCGGCAAGCCGCTGTTCAATTCGCTGCTGGTGCTCAAGAACGGTGAGATCCTGCTCCAGTATCACAAGCAGTTGCTGCCCACCTACAACATCTTCGACGAGCGCCGCCACTTCGAGCCGGGACCGGATGTGGGGAAGATCCTCGATATCGAAGACGTGCGCGTCGGCTTCATGATCTGCGAGGACGGCTGGAACGACGAAGAGCGCGATTACGTCGTGAATCCGTTCAAGCGCCTGGCGGATGCGGCGCCGGATCTGGTGATCTCGATCAATGCCAGCCCCTCGAGCGTCGGTCGCCGGGAGATGCGTCATGAGATCTTCACCAAGGCGAGCGCCCGGCACGGCCTGCCGCTGGTGTATGTGAACCAGATCGGCGGCCACGATCAGCTGGTCTACGACGGCGCTTCGTTCGCTGTCGATCCCAAGCGCGGCGTGGTGATGGAGGGCGCCCGCTTCCAGCCCGATCTCATGCTCCTGCAAGTGCATTCGCGCTCGAAGTTCCTGGATCGCAATGGCAACGAGCTCACGGCCATCGATCTGAAAGGGTTGTCGACCAATGAGTTCTATCGTCAGCAGCTCGTGCTCGGCCTGCGCGACTACGCGCGCCGCTGCGGATTTTCGACGGCCGTGGTCGGCTGCTCAGGAGGCATCGATTCCGCGCTGACGCTGGCGATCGCCGTAGAAGCCCTCGGTGCAAAGAACGTCGTGGCCATCACCATGCCTTCGCAGTACTCGAGCACAGGCAGCGTGACGGATTCGCAGCGGCTGTGTCAGAACCTGGGCATCGCGCTGTACACACATCCCATCGGCGAGCTGGTCGAGCAGTACGCGACTCAGTTCGGCACGACGTTTGGCGAGCCGCTGGTGGGCCTGTCGAAGGAGAATCTGCAGGCGCGCATCCGTGGCACTATATTGATGGAGTTCTCGAATCGCTTCGGACATCTGCTGCTGACCACGGGCAACAAGAGCGAGATCTCCGTGGGCTACTGCACGTTGTACGGCGACACCAACGGCGGTCTCGGCGTCCTGGGCGATCTGTACAAGACCGAAGTGTTCGAACTCTCGCGCCATTACAATGAAGCGGCCGGTCGCGAACTGATTCCCACGACCATCATCGACAAACCGCCGTCGGCGGAACTGTCGCCGGACCAGAAAGACACCGATAGTCTGCCGCCGTACGATGTGCTCGATCCGATCCTGAAGACGCTCATCGAAGGCTCGCGCCTGCCACAGAAGGAAGGGGAGGCGGCGATGAAGTTCGTGCTGGAGACCTCGACGACCGGCGAAGGCAAGGCGCTCATCGAGCGGGTCAAACACATGATTGCCAGAAACGAGTACAAACGTCGCCAGTCCCCGCCGATCCTGCGCGTGCGCTCGAGGGCGTTCGGCAGCGGACGGCAGATGCCGATCGCCGCGAAATATTGATCACCAGAACAGAAAACATCCATGAGCTCCAAGATCGCCGTCATCATCGGTCGGTTTCAAATCCTGCAGCGGGGCCACGGCACCTTGTTACAGGCAGCGCTGGCCGCGGCGCCCAAGGTGCTCGTCGTCATCGGCTCGGCTTTCCGCTCGCGCGATGCTCACAATCCCTTCACCTGGGAAGAGCGTAAACAACAGTTCGAAGCGGTGCTCACTGCCGAGCAGCGTCAGCGGGTCGAGTTCCTTCCCGTGCGCGATTACTTCGACGATCAGCGCTGGGGTGATGCCGTACGCACCGGCCTGGAGCGAATCGCGGGGCGCGGCGCTGAAGTCACTATGGTGGGATTCAAGAAAGATCGCACCTCGAGCTATCTCGACGCCTTTCCCGGCTGGAGCGTGCAGGAAGTCGAGCCGGAGGTCGATATCAGCGCCAGCGATCTGCGCCGCATCTATTTCGAGGCCGACAATCTTTCGACGGCGCTCACGGTCATTGGCAACTATGTCGAGCCTGGCGTGCGCGACTATCTGCAGGCTTGGGCTCAACTGCCGGCTTATCGTCAGTGTCAGGCCGAGCACCGGGCCGTGACCGAGTATCGCCAGAAATATACGGCGCCGTTCTATCTGACATCGGATGCGGTGGTCACGACTCGGCAGCATGTGTTGTTGATCAAGCGTGGCGGCACGATCGGCCACGGCCTGTGGGCGCTGCCCGGAGGGTTCGTCGATCCGTGGGAACGTTTCTATCCCGCCGCTGTGCGCGAGCTCGCGGAGGAGACGGGTTACAAGCCCCATCCAGCACAGCTGCGCAATTCGTTGAAATCGTCTGCGGTTTTCGATCATCCGGCACGTTCACCGCGTGGCCGGATCATCACCAACGCATTTCACTTCGATCTCGGGGACGCCGAGTTCCCGGATGTCCAGGGCAGCGACGACGCAAAACTCGCCAAATGGGTGCCCATCGCGCAGCTGCCTGCGCTCGAGTCGCAGCTGTTCGAAGATCACGCATGCATTCTCGATCACTTCCTCGGGTTGTATCCGCCGGTGTGATGGGGCCGAGGTCAGTGCGATTCGCCTGACCTCATCGTCGGCGCTCCTCTTATAAGAAACGTCCGCTGCTGCGCTCTCGCCTGTGGCCGCCGGCGGTGCCCTCACTACGCACCTTATCGGCACCTGCGAGTTCCATACTGAGTCGCCCACCCATCGAGGTGTTCTCACGAAGGACGCGCAATGCTGCGGACAGTTCGGTTCACGACGCTCCTGGCGTGTTGTTGCCTGCCGTTGAGTTTTGTTGCCGCCGATGCCCAGAAGAAGGCGGCGCCGCCGGGAACGCGGATGGAGCATGACCTGCTGGGTGACAAAGCTGTGCCGGCGAACGCCTACTATGGCGTGCAGACGGCGCGCGCACTGGAGAACTTCCAGATCTCCAACGTGCCGATGAACTTCTATCCGGAGTTCGTCGAAGCCTTCGCGATCGTGAAAGTGGCGGCTGCGCGGGCCAATACCAGCGTCGGAGCAATGAAGCCGGAACGGCTCGCCGCCATCGAGAAGGCGTACGAGGCCATCAAGGCGGGCCGCTATCACGACCAGTTTCAGGTCGACTGGTATCAAGGCGGCGCCGGCACGTCGGCGAACATGAATGCCAACGAAGTGATGGCGAATGTCGGGCTGGAACTGACAGGCCGTAAGAAGGGCGAGTACCAGCATCTCGAGCCGCATGACGACCTGAACATGTCGCAGTCGACGAACGATTCGTATCCGACGGCGATCAAGGTGGCCTTCATTCTGCGCAACGCGAAGCTCGTCGACGAACTGCAGAAGCTCGCGCAATCGTTTCGCTCCAAGGGCAATCAGTTCATCGAGATTCCGAAGATGGGGCGCACGGAACTGCAGGACGCGGTGCCGATGACCGTGGGTCAGGAGTTCCATGCCTTCGGCGCGTCGCTGGAGAGCGAAATCGAGCTGCTCAAAGACGCGGAGAAATATCTGTACCCGGTCAACATGGGCGCGACCGCGATCGGCAGCGGCATCAACGTGCCCAAGGGCTATCCCGAGGCCACCGCGCGGGAGCTGGCCAAGCTCACAGGCAAACCCATCGTACCTGCGACGGACATGTTCGCAGCGACCTGGGATCAGCAGGGATTCGTCGTGTACTCCGGCGCCCTGAAGAGCGTGGCCGTCAAGCTCTCGAAGATCTCCAGCGACCTGATCCTGCTTGCATCCGGCCCGCGCGCCGGCCTGAGTGAGATCGATCTGCCGGCGATTCAGCCGGGCTCCTCGATCATGCCCGGCAAGGTCAACCCGGTGATTCCGGAGCTGATGAACGTCATCGCGTTTCGTGTGGTCGGAAACGACGCGGGCGTGTCGCTGGCGGCGCATTCGGGCCAGCTGCAGCTCAACGCCTACGAGCCGTTGGTGGGACTGGCGGTGATGGAATCGCAGCACCTGTTGTTCAAGGGCGCCATTGCGCTCAGGACCAAGTGTGTAGAGAACATCACCGTCAATGAGCAAGTGCTCAGCCGCTACATGGAGGAGACGGTGGGTATCGTCACCGCGCTCAATCCGGTGATCGGCTACGAGAAAGCGACGGCGCTGGCCAACGAAGCGTATCGCACCGACAAAGGCCTGCTGGAGATCATCCGCGAGCAGAAGATCCTGACCGAGGAGCAGATCAAGGATCTGCTCGATCCGGTCAAGCTGGCGAATCTGGACAAGAGCAAATATCCGCGCTGACCGACGCCATCGAGGAGATCAAGATATGAATGCCGCGTTCAAGAGCTGGGCAGCATCGATGATCGCATTGTCGTTCGCTTCGGTCTGCTGGCCGGCCGCAGCGGAGGATCAGAAGCCCCAGGTCATCATTCTGGCGACGGGCGGAACCATCGCCGGCGCCGCGGCGACCGGAACCCAATCCGGTTACAAGTCCGGCGCCGTCACCATCGATGCGATGGTTGCTGCCGTCCCCGGGATCGACAAGGTCGCGACGGTGAAGGGCGAGCAGGTGGCCAACGTCGGCTCGCAGGACATGTCGTTCGAGATCCTGCTGAAGCTCGCCAAACGGATCAATGAGATCGCGGCGAACCCCGATATTGATGGCATCGTCATCACCCATGGCACGGACACGATGGAGGAGTCGGCGTATTTCCTGAATCTCACCGTCAAGACCGACAAGCCGGTCGTGATGGTCGGGTCGATGCGTCCGTCGACGGCCGTGAGCGCCGACGGTCCGCTCAACTTGTACAACGCCGTGGGAGTCGCCGCCGATCCGAGGGCGAAGGGGCGCGGCGTGATGGTTGTCATGAACGATCAGATTCACGCCGCGCATTCCCTGACGAAGACCAGCACGACGTCGGTTGAAACGTTCATGTCGCCCGGGCGCGGTCTGATCGGCGTGGCGAGCTACGGCAAGAACGATTTCTACAGCGCTCCTATCTGGAAGCACACGACGCAGAGCGAGTTCGACGTGAGCCAGGTTACGAAACTGCCGCGCGTCGATGTCGTCTTCGCGGACGTCGATATGCCGGGCGATCTGATTGCTGCATCCGTTGCCGCTGGCGCGAAAGGCATCGTCATCGCAGGCGTCGGCAACGGCAATATGAACAAATCGGGAGTGGATGCTGCCGCCAAGGCGGCGCAGAGCGGCGTCGTCGTGGTTCGCAGCAGCCGCGTGCCGACAGGTCTCGTCGGACGCAACGTGGAGCTCGATGACGACAAGCTTGGGTTCGTGGCGTCCTACGAATTGAATCCACAGAAGGCGAGGGTACTGCTGTCGCTGGCGCTGCTCGAAGAGCGCTCGCTCGCGGACATCCAGAATCTATACGATCTGTATTGACAGAGCGAGTATGCGAGACCGCGCTCGCTGGGCGTCATGCTTCCTGCTGTGGGCCGCGGCACACTCCGCAGTTGCGCAGGAGCAGGAAACATCGGCGGTGTTTCGTACTCTCGATGCGGCGGAGGCAGACGACCCGGGCCCTCGCCGCAAGCTCGTCAACTGGAACGAGTATGAAGGGCCGTACTTCACGATGCGCCTCGGCGGCGGCTTCCTTTATGACTACGTTGCGTACTCGCAGGACGCCGACAGCAAAGAACAGATGACATTGCGCCCGACCGGTCAGCTGCGCGATTTCCGGGTGCTGCTCAAAGGACGATTCCCGACACTGCCGCGGTTGAGCTACACGCTCGGTTACATGTACGACGCGGTGGCCGAAGAATGGCGCTTCCGGCAGACGGGGCTCATGTTCGACATGCCGGAACTCGGCGGCAATCTGTTCGTCGGTCGCACCAAGGAAGGCTTCTCCACCAACAAGGCGATGGTGGGCTACCACGGCTGGCTGAACGAGCGCTCGGCCGCGAACGACGCCTTCCTGCCGATTCTCGCCGATGGTGTGAAATGGACCGGTTGGGCGGCGGGCGGCAAGTTCGTCTACAACCTCGGCTGGTTCAAGGACACGCGCTCGGAGAACGAATCGTTCAACCGCAACGACAACCAGTTCGCAGCGCGTGGCGTATGGCTGCCTTTGGGCAATGGCGCGCAGTCGCCGCAATTGCTGCATCTGGCGTTGGAGTATCGCTACGGCGAGGCCGACGACGGCATGCTGCGCTATCGGTCCAAGCCCGAATCGTTCCCGGCGCAATCGTACGCGATCGATAGCGGCGTCTTCGCGGCCCATCATTCGAACATGTACGGCGTCGAGACGTACTACCGCGACGGGCCCTGGACGTTCGGCATGGAGTATTTCTTCAACGATGTCTCGGCGCCGGCGTCGGGCGATCCACTGTTCCACGGTGGCGAGGTATTCGCCGCCTGGTTGGTGACGGGGGAGACGCGTCCCTACAGCGCCCGCGGCGCCCTGTTTCAAGCAGTCTCTCCGACAAGAACCGTGCTCGAGGGCGGCCCCGGCGCCTGGGAGCTGGTGCTGCGATATTCCCATGCCGATCTGGATGATGGAGCGATCCGTGGCGGCCGTTTCCGACGCATCACACCAATGGTCAACTGGCATCTCTCCGACCACGTGCGTCTCGAGCTCGCCTATGGCTACGGCGTGCTGGATCGCTTCGGCTTGCAAGGCGCAACTCATTTTTTCCAGACACGCCTGCAGTTGCAGATGTGATTTAGGGCACACCGCTCTTCACCAACAGCTGTGTCGGCCTCTCTCAGACCTGACTAGCTTGTATCTGCGTCGCCTGGCGTTCCAGCGCGCAACTGTTCCGATCCAGTTCCGGAGCGATGCGGAGGCGAGGTATGAGAACGTTGCTGCTTGGAGTTGCGGGTCTGGCTCTATCGGGCATGGCGTTCTCGGAGGAGGACACCGGCACGACGATGGACATCTACGGTTTCGCGATGCTCGACACCGGCTATCAGAGCAAACAAAACGACCCCGATTGGTTCGATGTCGTCCGACCTACCAAGCTGCCGGCATTCAAGGATCAGTTCGGCGCGGACGGCAACTGGTTCGCCGGCGTGCGTCAGAGCCGGTTCGGCGTCAAAACCAGCACACCGACCAAACTCGGCGATCTGAAGACTCAGTTCGAGTTCGAGCTGTTCGGCACGGGTGTCGATGCCGGGCAGACGACCTTCCGTCTGCGCCACGCCTACGGCGAGCTGGGTCAGTTCGGCGCCGGCCAGACCTGGAGCCCGTTCATGGACATCGACGTGTTCCCCAACTCGATCGAGTACTGGGGACCGAACGGCATGGTGTTCTTCCGCAACGTGCAGGTGCGCTGGATGCCGATCAAAGGCGACTACACGCGGCTCACGTTCGCGCTCGAACGTCCCGGCGCCTCCGCCGACCAGGGGGACTATGCCGATCGAATCGAGCTGCAGAACATCGCGCCGCATTTCCCGTATCCGGATGTGTCCGGTGAGTTCCGGTTCGGCAGCGAGGATTGGGGCTACGTCGAGATCGCGGGCATCGTTCGCTACATCGAATGGGAAGATCAGCTGCAGGATCAATTCAACCTATCGGACGATGTGATGGGCTGGGGCGTGAACCTCAGCTCGAATCTGAAGCTGGGCAACAGCACCGTGCGCCTGCAGGTCGTGTATGGCGAGGGCATCCAGAACTATATGAACGACGCGCCCGAGGACGTCGGCATTCGCAACAACTTCTCCGACCCGGTGCGGCCGATCGTCGGTGAAGTGCTGCCGCTGCTCGGTGTGGTTGCCTTCATCGACATCAACTGGAGCGAGCGCATGTCGAGCTCGATCGGCTACTCCATGGTCGATATCGACAACACCGACGGCCAGAGCGATCAGGCGTTCAAACATGGCGACTACGCGCTGGCGAACATCCTGTTCACGCCGGTGAAGAATTTCATGTTCGGGCCGGAGATCCAGTATGGCCGCCGCGAAAACTTCCGCGACGGCTTCACCTCCGACGATGTGCGCTTGCAGGTGTCGTTCAAATACAGCTTCAGCAAGACGATCGGAGGGGAATGAGATGTACGCGCGCAATGTTGGTTTCATGAAGCTGGCGACGCTCCTGGGCGTGTTCGCCTTATCGCCGGCGATGGCGCAGATCCAGAGCGCCGATCAGGTGCAGTCGGCGCTGAATGCGGTGTACACGAAGTACAAGGACATCAAGGAAGGAAAGAACGCCGATTACATTCCGGCGCTCGCGCAGGTCGATCCGAAGATCTATGGCATTGCGCTGGTGACGACCGACGGCAAGCTCTACAGCGCCGGCGACGTGAAGTCGGAGGTCTCCATCCAGTCGATCTCCAAAGTGTTCACCATGGCGAAGGTCATGGAAGAGCAGGGCGCCGACGCCATCGCCAAACGCATCGGTGTGGATGCGACGGGCATGCGTTTCAATTCCATCGTGGCGGTGGAGTTCGCGGAGAAGGAGCTCGGCGGGCCGGAGATCAATCCGCTGGTGAACCCCGGTGCGATCACTGCCACCAGCATGGTTCGCGGCAAGACGCGCGATGAGGTGTGGAAGAGCATCCTAGATTTCCATTCGGCTTTCGCCGGCCGGCCGCTCAGCGTCAACAAGGAGGTCTTCGATTCGGAGGCGGCCACCAATCAGCGCAACCAGGCGATCGGCTCCTTGATGTATGCCTACGGGTTCATCAAGGACAACCCGGCGCAGGCGGTCGACATCTACACCGAGCAGTGCGCGATCAGCGTCAACGCCAAGGATCTGGCCACGATGGCGGCGACGCTCGCGAACGCGGGCAGGAATCCCGTGACCGGCAAGCAGGTGATGAAGTCGCAGAACGTGCCCGAAGTGCTGGCCGTGATGGCGACGGCGGGTCTCTACGATGATTCCGGTAAGTGGCTCTATCACACCGGACTGCCAGCCAAGAGCGGCGTGGGCGGCGGCATCATCGCGGTCTCTCCGGGGAAATTTGGAATCGCGGTCGTCTCGCCACCGCTCGATGAAGCTGGCAACAGCGTGCGTGCGCAGAAAGCGATCACGGATGTATCCAATACGCTCGGCGGCAATCCCTATGCGCCGTCGGTTGCCAAGACGAAGTGACAGCGAGCCGATCGGCGGTCAGCGAGGGGAGCCATGGGCACAGTGCCGTCGCTTTGGTTTCGCGTGTGGCTCTTGTCGATGTGTTGCTGGCTGCTCCCGGGCGGCACTGCCGTTGCGGAACAAGCCGAAGCGCCGCCCGTGCCTGAACCCAAACTGTTCGAGCCCGACCCGAGGCTGGCCGATGAGAAGCCCACCTGGGGCGCGCTCGATTCCACCGGGCAGGGCATCGTGCTGTTCGATTCCGAGGACATGGGCCAGGTCGCGCTGAGCGCCTATGCACTGGTGCGTTACATCGATCAGCGCCCGGCGGAACAGATGTTCGTCGATCACCTGGGTAACGAGCGTGACGTGGATACGCGTCGGGACATCCAGTTCCATCGCGCCATGATCCATCTGAAGGGCTGGTTCTATACGCCCAAGTTTCGTTATCAGATCACCGTCTGGACCGTGATGTCGACGGATCAGACCACGCTCTACGGGTTTCTTGGCTACCAGTTCAACAAGTGGTTCAACCTGTATGGCGGCATCAACACTCCCGGCGGCTCGCGCTCGGTCATGGGGTCGCATCCGTTGTGGCTGGCGAACGATCGGGTGATGGCGGATGAGTTCTTTCGCGGCAGCTTCACCGGCACGTTGTGGGCGAATGGCGAGATCCTGCCTGGGCTGTGGTATCACCTTGCGATCTCGAACAACCTGAGCCAGCTCGGCATCACCGCCGCCCAGCTCACGCGCGATCTCGGCACCGGTTTTGGCATGTGGTGGATGCCGACCACGCACGAGTTCGGTCCGCAAGGCTCCTATGGCGATTGGGAATGGCACGAGACGCTGGCGACCCGCTTCGGTTTCTCTCACATCCGCAGCCGCGAGAACCGGCAGGAGCTGGACAACAACAATCCCGAGAACACGCAGGTCCGGCTGGCGGACAGCCTGCTGCTGTTCAACACCGGATCGCTCGCGCCCGGTGTGACGGTGCAGGAGGCGGATTGGGAATCGCTCTCGATCGACGCGGGCATCAAGTACAAAGGCTTTTTTCTGCAGGCGGAGTACTACCGCCGTCAACTGAACAATTTCGTCGCCGACGCTCCGGTGCCGGTCAATGACATCGTCGACGATGGTTTCTACGTGCAGGGCGCATTCTTCCCGATCAAGCAGAAGCTCGAGCTGTACGGCGTGACGTCATGGGTGTTCGGTGACGAAGACGCGGGCTTTGGCGAGTCGCGCGAGTACATCATCGGTGCGAACTACTATCCGGCACGGACGCGCAAGCTCCGCGTGAATGCGCAGATCATCGATGTGAAGAAATCACCGGTCAGCAGCACGTTCGGCTTCTATGTCGGCGGTCAAACCGGCACGACGTATTCCGTGGCTGCGTCGATGCTGTTCTGAGAGCAGGAGCATGCATGCATTCATTCGCCGTATCTGCCGCGCTTGCATTGACGGCCGTTGCGAACTGCTCCGCGGCGGCTGAGCAGTCGAAGTACGACGTTCACGACTCGCACTTCCACCTGACCAACTATGTCCAGGAGGGCACGGACATCCGCGATCTGCTGCGGATCATGGGCGATCGGGTCGGCCGCGTGGCCCTGTTCGGGATTCCGCTGCAGCAGACCTGGTCCTATCGCAACACGGGCGACTTTGCGCCTACTTATTATCTGCAGACCGACTCGCCGCTGTACTACTACTCGTTTACCGATGCCTTCATCGCGATGACCTACCGGTCACTGCCCGAGCGCGACCGGGCTCGCTTCGATCCGATGATCACGGGATTCAATCCGGCCGACATGTATGCGGCCGATCACATCAAGCGGGTGCTGAAGACATTTCCCGGCGTGTTCACCGGCATCGGCGAGTTCACGATCCACAAGGAGTTCGTCTCCTCGAAGATCGCCGGCGACACCGCGAGCCTCACCGATCCGGCACTCGATCGGATCATGGACTTCGCCGCCGAAGCCGGGCTCGTCGTGATTCTTCACAACGACATCGACATGCCCTATCCGAAGCAGGACCAGGAACCGTATGAGCTGCAGCAGCTGGCGGAGCTGTTTCGCCGTCATCCTCGCACCAGCATCATCTGGGCGCATTGTGGTGTGGGCCGCGTCGTACGGCCGATCGAGAATCAGCTGGAGTTGCTCGAGCGGGCGCTGAACGATCCAGCCTCCTCGCACGTGTCGATCGATATCTCCTGGACCGAGACCGCGAAGTACATCGTGGCCACTCCGGAGACGATCCGGCGTACCGCCCTGGTCATCAATCGATTTCCGGATCGTTTCCTGTTCGGTACCGACGAGGTCGCGCCGCGAGAGCAGGGGAGCTATCTGAAGATCTATGACATGTACCAGCCGCTGTTCGCTCAACTCACGCCCGAGGCCAGCGAGAAGCTGCGCAAGGGCAACTACGAGCGCTTGTTCGATGAAGCTCGGCGTCGCGTACGCGCATGGGAGAAGGCAAACGTGAAATGATGCGTCCGGCTCTCATCTTCGCTTTGCTGTTCGTATGTTTCGGAGCCGCTGCGCAGGAGCAGCAGAGCCAGGCCGCCGAGCCGGCGGTTCTGTCGCTGTGGAACAGGCAGATCGTGACCCTCCGCGCCACGGTGGACGGCGTGCCGCCGGCGCAGCGCGTGCGAAATTCCCGTGAGCGCATCGATGAGCATCTGAAGGCGCAGCCCGGCGGAAAGGTGACGACGCGAGTCACTTCGATCGGGGACTTGAAGGGCATCGTGGTGACCATGGGGCCGAATGTCGCATTCGGTCTGGTCGAAGGCGATCTCGACACCGAGTCGTCGATAACGCTGGACCAAGCCGCCACGCGTGCAGCACTTCGGTTGCAAGAGGCGCTCCAGGCGCACGAGCAGCAACAACGTCCCCTGGTGCTGGCAAAAGGAATCGGTCTGAGTCTGCTCGCGCTGCTGGTTTTCGTCGTCGTCACCAAACTGGTCCTGATAGGTCGCGAATCGGCGATCCGAGCCATCGACCGGCGCTTGCAGCTGCGGCATTGGGTCATCGGCGGCGTCGACATTCTGCCAACGCTCGCGACCGTCGAGCGGGCCACGTTTAGAGTTCTCGCATGGGTGGCGATTGCGGCCGCAAGCTATCTGCTGGTGATCTTCGTCTTGCAGGCGTTTCCGTACACCGAGCCGCTTGGTGATCGTCTCGGCGCCTATCTTCGCGGACGCTTCGCGGCGGGACTGGTGGCGGTGGTCAGAGCGTCACCCAACATTCTCGGCATCGTCGCCGTCATCTTCATGACACGAACGATTGCGCTCTGGGTCTCTCGAGTGATCGCCGAAGTGGAGCACGGTGCTCGCACGGTGACATGGATCGGGCAGGAGCAGGCTCGCGCCACCCGACGGATCGTCAGCGGCCTGATCTGGGTGCTGGGTCTCGCGGTCGCGTACTCGCTGCTGCCGTGGTCGAACAACCCGGTCTTCCAGGGCATGAGCCTCGTGCTCGGTCTGGGCGCGTCGCTGGCGTCGGCAGGATTGGTGAATCAGTGGATCAGCGGCGTCGTGGTGCTGTATTCCAAATCCTTCCGCATCGGCGATTACGTGAAGATTGGAGACGTCGAAGGCTACGTTACGGAAATGGGTCCGCTCGCGACCAAGCTCCATACGATACGGCGCGAGGAAATCACGGTGCCGAATGCCGTGATGACCAGCGACAAGCTGGTCAACTACTCGAAGCTCGGCGACCAGCAGGGCGCCTTGCTCAGTGTGTCCATCCAGATCGGATATGACGTGCCGTGGCGGCGCGTGGAGGCGCTCTTGCTGGAGGCGGCGGCCAAGACCGAGGGCGTGCGGCAAGACCCGGCGCCGCGCGTGCTGCGTTGGGAGCTGAGCGATTTCTCCGTTCTCTATCAGCTGCACATCCGACTCGTGAACGCGGAATATCGGGCCACGGTGCGCTCGGAGTTGAACTCGAACATCCTCGATGCATTCATGACGGCGCAGGTGCAGATCATGACGCCGCACTTCGAAGGCCAGCCGGAGAAGCCGGTGCTGGCGGCGCTTCAGTAACATTTCGATACCGGCCTCGCCCGAGTCAGAGAACGCTTGCACAACCACCGCAAATCCTGCTCTCAGCTCACGCCGCGCTGCTGACGGGAATGTTCCAAGCAGCGTGCTTGCCATCGAGCGATGCTGCGTGAGTGCGGCCGCAACTATCGAACTGGTGTTATCCCGCTGCCCGCCGTACGGACTCGCGCGCTAGTCACCGAACGCACCATCGAACGATGTTCGGAAGTTATCAGGAGGACGTCATGCGTACGTCGAACTCGCGTTTCCTGCGCCAGGCTTGCATCGTGTTGGCGGCTGCAATGTTCTGCGGCCACGCTTTGGCGGACGACAACGATTCGGGTCTGTATCTGGGCGGAGGTTACGGTCAGTTCGACACCAAGATCGAGAACGTCGAGGGCGTCACCGATGTCATCGGCAACATCGATACCGACGACGGCGCCTGGAAGCTGTTCGCCGGCTGGCGCTTCAACAAGTTCATTTCCGTCGAAGGCGATTACATCGATCTGGGCAACCCGCGCGGCAACTTCGATGCCGCGGGCTCGGACGGCAACTACCGGGTCGAACTGGCAGGCTTCGGCGCGTATGTGATCGGGACGCTGCCCATCACCATCTTCGAGCTGTCGGCGAAGGCGGGATACTACTGGCACGACGTGAAGCTCGACGTGAATCTCGACAATATCGGTGGCGGCAACGGCAACGTACTGCACACCGACGAGAACGGCGAAGCGTGGGTCTACGGTGTCGGCGCCGGCATCACGCTCATCGACCATTTGAACTTCAAGCTCGAGTACGAGCGGATGGATCTGGACCGCCTGGAGGACTCATACACGCTCTGGGTGACCGGCGCGTGGCGCTTCTGATCGAGGTCGCGATGCTGGAAACATTCGTTATCACTTGAAATGTTTATTCTTTCAGAGTAAATCATGCGGCGGGGAGAGTGTCGCTGCTGACTCATGGGGCGGTCGATTCGTTCGCGCGGACATTAGCCTTATGACCTTCGATCTCCACGGATGGGTGTTTTGGTTATCGAGCTCACTGTTGTTCGCGTGCGGCCTGTTTCTGGGTGCTCGCTACGCGAAGCTTCGTGCGCATGCAAACGATCTTGACGAGCAACTGCGTCGTAGTCGCGTCGCTCTCAAACGCGCTCGCGCTCAACTGCGAGCTCGGATAGAACGGCAGAAACTCACATTGCGCGCCAGCAGCGATGTGATTTTCCATTGGAATGCGCGCAGCGGCCTGCTGCGCTGGAGCGCCAACGGCGGACGCTTCTTCGGCACACCGCCACGCCCCGTCAACGCCTGGCGATTGTTACGACGATGTGTCGACCCGCGCGAGCGCGAGCGGGTCCAGCACGAGTTGCAGCGCTTCATCACCGGTGGCGAATCGGTCTGGGAACACGAATTCACATTGAAGGGGCGTGGCAAAGGCCGCGTCCCGGTGCGCGTTCGCGGCATCCTGGTGCGAGACGCGGAGGGAAAGCCTCGAAAGATGGTTGGCGCATTGAGCGACATGACGGATGCGCGGGCAGCCAACGATGCCGCCCGAGCGCTGGCGCGAGCAGCGCGGCTGGCGACGATCGGAGAGATCACCGCCGGCATTACTCACGAAGTGAATCAGCCGCTGGGTGCAATTCTCAACAATGCCGAGACCGGTCTGTTCCTGCTGCAGAGGAAGCGGCCTTCGCTCGCCATGCTCAAGGCGATTCTGGAGGACATCAGGAACGACGACCTGCGCGCCAGTGAGGTGGTGCGGCGAACGCGCTCGCTGCTGCAGAATCGGGAGATGGTGCGCGAGCGGGTGAATTTGAACAAGGTGCTCGCCGAAGCGGTGGATCTGCTGTGGATGCAGGCCCGACGCCGGTCGATCAAACTGACCTTCTCGCCGGGCGAGATTCCATCGATCGATGGCGACGCGATCCATCTGCAGCAGGTGGTCATCAATCTCATCGGCAACGCGCTCGACGCCACCGAAGTCGACATCACCGGCAGCAAGCAGGTCGAGGTCTCCAGCCAGTATCTCGAGGGCAGAATCCAGGTGTCGGTGCGAGACACCGGATGCGGAATCGCATCCGAGCATCTCGAAGCGATCTTCGAGTCGTTCCATAGCGGCAAGGCCGAAGGCCTGGGCATCGGGCTGTCGATCGCACGCGCCATCGTCAAGGCGCATGGCGGACTGATCTTTGCCGAAAACAACAAGCATGGCCCAGGTGCGACGGTGGCCTTCGAGCTGCCGGCGCCTGTAGACGCGTCAACGGTCCCAGCTCCCACGCAAGCGCTGCGAGTACGCCAGGCAGCCGATTGATTTTTCCGATCCCGCCGCCGCTCGCTGCGGCAGTGCGTAGTAGGGGTATGACCCTGCTCACGCCGTACTGGTTCTCGCGCGGTCCGACTCCGCGCTACCTATGTGCTTCACAACACGGGATCCAACAACTCTACGAGGAGCTATGGCTACCACCTCTTCTTTGCTGGCGTTCGACGACTTCGTGACACGCATTCATGCCCATTGTCTGGTCGAGGCAGCGGCGCAGCTCGCTCCATTCATCAGGGTTCGCTATGTGCAGTTGGAGCGCGGCATGGCCTGTGCGCGAGGCTGTGCCGCCCGAATGGATCGCATGAGCGTCGGCTACGTGGGGGCGGATCGTCACAAGGTCGAATGTCTCGACGTGCCGCGAGGGCGCGTGCTCATCGTCGTTCCGACCCGTGGTCGTGCACGGCTGGGCACTTCCACCGTGGAACGCGGACGAGCGATCGTTGCGCAGGGGCCGACAGAGTTGAGCCTCTACACCGATCGGGAATATCAGGCGACGTTCGTCTCGATCCTCGATCGCGGCGTCGGCGAATTCATTGCTCCGGACCCGGCCGCCACCCGCTCTGCTCGTGTCCGTCTGCTGCAGGTCGCCGAGCCGGCGATAGCGGCATTCGACAGCTGTGCTCGACGGCTCACAGAAACCAAGGAGGCGTCGAGCGACGAACTGCTCGAGGTCTGCGAGGCGTGGTTACGCGATGAGCACGACGAGAACCTGACCTTCGCGCCCTCCAGGGCGAGGTGTCAGGCTGCGATCCGGGCGCGGCAATACATCGATGAGCACCTGGATCGACCGCTGACGCTGGCCTGCGTCTGCCAGGCCAGCTATTGCAGTCCCAGAGCACTGGAGTATGGTTTCCGGGAAATCTTCGGTGTTTCGCCCATGGCATACATGCGCTGCGCACGGTTATCTCGGGTCCGCCGGGAGCTGCAATGCTCTGCCTACACCAGCGGCAAGATCACTGAGCTGGCGATGAAGTGGGGCTTCTGGCACTTGAGTCAGTTCTCCCGGGACTATTGCGAGCTGTTCGGCGAGCTGCCGTCGATCACGCTGGGGCGCGCCTGCGGTCGCATCGATCGCGGCAGCTACGACTGTGTGGAGGCCACGACGCGCATTGCCGTCGTGGCGGAGCGGTGAAGAGGCTGATCCTCATACTGCTGGTCGTGGCGGCAACGAGCTTTGCCGAGGACTCCGGGCAGCACGGCGCAGACCGACTCGAGATCGCCCTGCCGGCGAGCAAGCTCGAGCGCCGTTTCTTCGAGGTCGTGGCGATGCGCGCGACGGCCATCGAACTGGCGCTCGGGCCGATATTCGAAGGCTCGGCCGATAAGATCATCGTCGATCTCGCTTATTCGCGGGAGGACTCGTTCCCGCAGGACGGTCCGGCAATCTACGATCCGGCGCGCCGGACACTGACGTTCCGCCGCGGCCTGGTCAATTCGGTCGGCCGCGGGACCAGATCGTGGGCCAAAGCATACTGGCCCTATTATAAGAATGAAGAAGTACGCGCGCTGCTGCCGGCTATCGAGGTCATCGACGACGCCTTGTGGATGGCTCATCTGCAGGAGGCCGCCTATCGCAAGGGACTTTCCTGGCCGCACCAGGAATGCTCCTCGCTGGATATCCAGAAACGGCTGGGTTGCGAGATGCTGACCTTCGGCGTCGAGGCTTCGCGCCGCCAGGTGCAGCCGTTCTTCAACACCAACCGCATCGACATGATCTGGCCGGACGAGTTGGGAGAGCTGCGCGTTCGCGGCCAGGACGATACCGCTTATCGAGACGTGCAGCTGCTGGGCGGCTCGATGCTGGTGCGCCCGCTCATTGCGGAGTTCGGCGTGCCGCGCGTCCTCCAATACATAGCTCAAACGCCATTCCATATAGAAGGCGACAATGTGCGCGCGTCGGCGGAGCGGTACCAGGAACAGGCTCGAGTTGCGCTGGCGGCGAGTGCGATTAATCGATAGCTCGGCGGCGGGCTCGAAACGATGATCCAATGATCCATGACGAGGTCATCCATGAACGCCGCAAATACTCTGGTGAGATGTGGGCTCGCGATTGCAGTTGCGTTGCTTGCAGCCTGCGTCAGCAAACCGACCATCCGCTCGAACGTCGATCCGCAGGCGGACTTCGCGAAGTACCAGACTTACGGATTCTTCGATGAAGTGACCGGCCGCGCGTCGGCGTACGATTCGTTCGCCACGCGTTACATCAAGAACGCGATCGACAACGAAATGCAGAAGCGCGGCTTTCAAAAGAGCGACAAGCCGCAGCTGCTGGTGAACACGCACGTGCAGACCAAGGATAAGGTCAAGGTCACGGAGTCTCCCTCGGGCTACTACGGCTATCGCTATGGAATGTATGGTTGGGGCGCGGGTGTCTCGACGACGGTGGACAATTACACCGAGGGCACGCTCAATGTGGACGTGATCGACAGCGCAACCAGCCGTCTGGTGTGGGAAGGCGTCGCGGTCGGCCGTATCCGCGAGTCGGCCCGCGACGATCCACAGCCGGCGATCGACGAAGTGGTCCGGCAGGTGTTCGAGCGTTTTCCGAAGCAGCCTCCGCAAGCGCCCCAGACATGATTCGCGGGCATGCAGAGGGGCGTTCAGCGAGTCAGAGCGACTTCCAGAGCATCCAGGATCTGATCCGTCGGGCACGGCTTGACCAGCACTGCGGTGAACAGTTGCAGCTTCTCGTCCCAGTCCGGTGGGGTCGCGGTCAGTGCAATGATCGGTATGTTCGCCAGCATCGGTTGCGCTTTGATCCGACGGGCGGCTTCCAGGCCGCTGCCATTGCGCAGATGCAAGTCCATCAGAATGACATCGGGTGAGAGCGAAGCGGTCTTCTCGATCGCCTCGGTGGCAGTGGCTGCCTCGATCGCTGTATAGCCGCGGGCGATCAGCAAACGCAGCGTGCTGGCGCGCATGCTGCGATCGTCGTCCACGACGAGTATCACTTGATTCAAGTTGCCACCCTGGCACGTTGTTGCTTGTTCGCGGCGAGTCGACGCCGCGAACTGTACGTTCAGGATTGCCTGCGGACTGGGACGTCGTTCAGTTTTCGACAACAACACCGACGGACGTGTTTGCAGGCTTGTGACACGGATCAAATTCGCCGAATTGTCCGCATCGGACGCTGCGGGCGCCGCTGCGCGCTACGGACTCTAGAACATGAAGGTCATGCCCAGTCTGAACTGATCGAAGTCCGGCGTGCTGCTCGCCTCGGAGTAGTCGATCCAATGCTTCTCATACAACAGGCGCAGCGAGTAGCTTTTGTTGAGGTCCCAGCGCACGCCGGCGCCTAGCTGGTAGGTGAAGTCGTCGAACGAGCGCGTGCTCTGGTACGGCGTGCAGATGTAACCCCACCATGGATCCCACCAGCAGCCGACCTGGACCCGGCTGTTGGGAATGTTGGTGTCGACGAACGCCCAGCCGATGCCGGCATTGAGGAAGGGCGTCAGGGGGCCTTTGAGGATGTTGTAGTTCAACACCAGTTTCGGAACGAACGTTTCTATGTCGCCGCTCACGTCGGCCTGCACGCCGGGAGCGATCGCCGACTGCAGAGTGGCGTCATAGCTCACTTCGGACCAGTCGAGCGCGCCTTGCAGGTCCAGGTGCTCGTTGAAGCGATACCCCCACCACAGCGTGATGCCGACGTCATCGGAGAAGTCGATCTTCGAGCCGCCGTCGAACGTGATGTCCTGGCTGAGCTGATACACCACGTCGAAGCCGAATTCGGAGCCGGGCGGACGGGTCTCCTGGGCGAATGCGGACCACGGCAGGCCGAGAGCCAGCAGGGCCGAGACGATCAAGGTGCGCATGGACGAGCCTCCCGATGACCTCGGTCTATATGACGACCGGGCAGTGAGGCTGGCCATCCGTAGCGCGGGTCGGAATCGTGCCACTTGCCGCTGATCGGGCGCGTCCGTCGCCCGGTCGGCTCATCGATGACTCAGCGGTCCTGCACCATCTGCCGATTGATATACAACGCCACGAGCGTGCCGGCCGCGCCGGACAGCAGATACGCGCCGGAGAAGCCCAGGCCGAAGCTGCTCGAGAGTTGTAGCGCGACCCAGGGCGCGAAGCCGGCGCCGAACAGCCAGGCGAGATCGGAGGTGAGCGCGGAACTGGTGTAGCGATAGTTCATCTGGAAGTTCGACGCGACGGCGCCCGACGCCTGGCCGAAAGAGAGACCCAACAGCAGGAAGCCGGAGATCATGAACACGAGCTCGCCGATTTCGCCGGCAGCCAGCAACTGAGGCGCGAAGCCGCTGAATGCAGCGATTGCCGCGGCCGTGCCGGCGAGCAGGGTGCGACGGCCGACACGATCGGCCAGCCAGCCCGACGCGACGATCGCCGCGACACCGAATGCGGCGCCGATGGCTTCGATCAGCAGGAAGCGTGCGGGACCTTCCTGCGTGTACAGGAACACCCACGACAATGGGAACACGGTCACCATGTGAAACAGTGCGAAGCTCGCGAGCGGTGCGAACGCGCCGATCACGATGTTCTGTCCACCGTGGCGCAATGTTTCCATGACGGGCTGCGGTTGCAGCTCACGCGTTTCGAACAGTTTCGTGTATTCGGGAGTGACGACGATACGCAGGCGTGCGAACAGCGCCACGACGTTGATGGCGAAGGCCACGAAGAACGGATATCGCCAGCCCCAGCCGAGGAAATCCTCGGCGGACAGGTGAGCGATGATGTAAGCGAACAGCGTGGCTGCGACCATCAAGCCGAGCGGCGCGCCCAGCTGTGGAATCATCGCGTAGTAGCCGCGACGTTTAGGCGGGGCGTTCAATGCGAGAAGCGACGCCAGACCGTCCCACGACCCGCCCAACGCCAGGCCCTGGCCGATGCGTAATGCACCTAGAACGTATGCAGAGGCGACGCCGATGGATTCGTAGCTCGGGATGAAGGCGATGGCCACCGTCGAGGTGCCGAGCAGGAACAGCGCGATCGTGAGTTTCATGCCGCGCCCGAAAGTGCGGTCGATCGCGGTAAAAATTACGGTACCGAAGGGACGCGCGACGAATGCGAGCGCGAAGATCGCAAACGAGTACAACGTACCCGTCAAAGCATCCACGTATGGAAAAATCAGCTTCGGGAACACCACCACCGAGGCAATGGCGTACACGAAGAAGTCGAAGAACTCCGAGGTACGACCAATGATTACACCGATGGCGATGTCGCCCGGGCGCACTTCGCCGGCATGCGCTTCATTGGTGCGCCGGGCATCGCGTTCCAGCGACGAGGTAGGCGCACCGGACTGCGCGGCGGTCATAAGTTACTCCTTCGGATCATTGGCTCATTTATAGCTTCGGAACAGCACACCGACCATTGGGCAAAACGCCCAATGTTGCGCGGCTTCGCCAATGCCTATCCTGTGCGTCCATCTATGCTGGGTGTGAACTCCCGTTCGATGAGAAACGCTCGATGAAATTCCGCCTGCGCCATCTCGCAGCGCTGCCGCTGGTCGCGCTCCTGTCCGGTTGTGACATGGTGGTGCTGAATCCGGCCGGCGACGTGGCCGCTCAACAGCGCGACCTGCTGGTCACATCGACCTGGCTCATGCTGCTCATCATCGTTCCGGTGATGGTGCTCATCGTGCTGTTTGCCTGGCGCTATCGCCACAGCAACCGCGAGGCGCGTTATGAGCCGGACTGGCATCATTCCATGCGTCTGGAACTGGTGATCTGGTCGGCGCCGCTGCTCATCATCATCTGTCTGGGCGCGCTCACCTGGCTCGGCTCGCACCTGCTCGATCCGTATCGGCCGCTGGACCGGATCGCGCCGGGCAAAGAAGTCCCCGAGGACGCACGCGCGCTGCAGGTCGAGGTCGTGGCGCTCGACTGGAAGTGGCTCTTCATCTATCCGCAGTATGGGATCGCGACCGTCAATGAAATGGCGGTGCCGGTGAATCAGCCGCTGTCGTTGCGCATTACCGCCTCTTCGGTGATGAACGCATTCTACGTGCCGCACCTGGCCGGCATGATTTACGCGATGCCGCGCATGGAGACACGTTTGCACGGCGTCTTGAACGCACCGGGCGAGTCGGAAGGCTTTTCCACGAATTACAGCGGCGCCGGTTTTTCCGGCATGAAGTTCAAGGTGCGCAGCGTGGAGGACGCCGAGTTCCAGCGCTGGATCGGCATGGCGCGCATGGCTCAGCAATCGCTGACGCGCGACGCCTATCTGCAGCTGGCGAAACCTTCGGAACGCGAGCCGGTGAGATATTTCTCCACGGTGGACAAACAGCTCTACGACCTGATCGTCGGCATGTGCGTCGAGCCCGGCAAGATGTGTGCGCACGACATGATGGCGATCGACGAGCGGGGCGGCCTGGGCATGGGCGGAATCTACAACGTGGCCCGGCGTTCCGACGGTCAGCCGCGCGCCGTGTTCGGCCCCGACCAGTCTCATGTCATCGGCATCTGCGCGGCGCCCATCGTACGTACGTTCGAAGACGACTTGCTGCCGCAGGTCGATCGCTCGCCGCTGCGAGGCGCCGGGCTGCCTCGTCCGGCGCCCAGCCGGTCCGATTCATTGCTCGCGGAAACCCTCGGCCCCGCGAGCTCGCGGTAATCGAAGATGATGCAAGCAGAGTCGCCAGTGTTGGATCCGATCTTTGGTCGCCTGAGCTTTGCAGCGCTGCCGTTGCACGAGCCCATTCTGGTTGCGACCTTCGCCGCCGTCGCGATCGGCGGCATCGCGCTGTTCGCCGCTGTGACGCGCTATCAGCTGTGGGGTTATCTGTGGCGTGAGTGGATCACCACGATCGATCACAAGCGCATCGGCATCATGTACATGATCCTCGGCATCATCATGCTGCTGCGTGGCTTTGCCGACGCGATCATGATGCGGCTCCAGCAGATGATGGCGTTCGGGGGCTCGGAGGGTTATCTCAACGCGCATCACTACGATCAGATCTTCACCGCGCATGGCGTGATCATGATCTTCTTCGTGGCCATGCCGCTGGTCACGGGCCTCATGAACTACATCGTGCCGCTGCAGATCGGTGCGCGCGACGTGGCGTTCCCATTCCTCAACAACTTCAGTTTCTGGATGACCGCCTCGGGCGCCGTCCTGGTGATGTTCTCGCTGTTCATCGGTGAGTTCGCGCGCACCGGCTGGCTCGCGTATCCGCCGCTCTCGGGCATTCAATACAGTCCCGATGTCGGAGTCGACTATTACATCTGGGCGCTGCAGATCGCCGGCGTAGGAACATTGCTATCCGGGGTCAATCTGCTGGCCACCATCATCAAGATGCGCGCACCGGGCATGACCCTGATGAAGATGCCGGTGTTCACCTGGACGTCGTTGTGCACGAACGTGCTGATCGTGGCCGCGTTCCCGGTGCTGACCGCGGTGCTGGTGCTGCTGTCGCTGGATCGTTACGTGGGCACGAACTTCTTCACCAACGACTTCGGCGGCAATCCGATGATGTACGTGAACCTCATCTGGATCTGGGGCCACCCGGAGGTCTACATCCTGATCCTGCCGCTGTTCGGCGTGTTCTCCGAAGTCACCGCCACGTTCTGCGGCAAGAAGCTGTTCGGCTACAGCTCCATGGTGTACGCGACCGTGGTCATCACGATCCTGTCGTACATCGTCTGGCTGCATCACTTCTTCACGATGGGCTCGGGGGCGAGCGTCAATTCGTTCTTCGGCATCACCACCATGATCATCTCGATCCCGACCGGCGCGAAGATCTTCAACTGGCTGTTCACGATGTACCGGGGTCGCATCCGTTTCGAGTTGCCCATGATGTGGACGGTCGCATTCATGCTGACGTTCGTGATCGGCGGCATGACCGGCGTGCTGCTGGCGGTGCCGCCGGCCGACTTCGTGCTCCACAACAGCCTGTTCCTGATCGCGCACTTCCACAACGTGATCATCGGCGGCGTGCTGTTCGGCCTGTTCGCCGGGATCAACTACTGGTTCCCGAAGGCGTTCGGTTACAAGCTGGATCGGTTCTGGGGCCTGGTGTCGTTCTGGTTCTGGGTGATCGGCTTCTGGGTGGCGTTCACGCCGCTGTACGTGCTCGGGCTCATGGGCGTCACGCGCCGGCTGCGCTACTTCGAAGATCCGTCGCTGCAGATCTGGTTTCAGATCGCGGCTGTCGGCGCCGGCCTCATCGCCATCGGCATCGGCGCGATGCTGATTCAGTTCTATGTGAGCTTCCGCAAGCGTAAGGAGCTGCGCGATACGACGGGCGATCCGTGGGATGGCCGCACGTTGGAATGGTCCACGTCGTCGCCGCCGCCGGCTTATAACTTCGCGTTCACTCCGCTGATTCACGACGGCGACGCGTGGTGGGACATGAAGCAGCGCGGCTATCAGCGACCGTTGCAGGGCTTCAGGGCGATTCTCATGCCGGCGAACACCGGTGCGGGCTTCATCCTGGCGGTGCTGAGCACGGTCTTCGGCTTCGCCATGATCTGGTACATGTGGTGGCTGGCGATCGCGAGCTTCATCGGCATCGTCGGCTTCACGATCTATCACACGTTCAACTACCAGCGGGAATTCCACTTGCCTCTGCAAGAGATCGTGCGCGCCGAGGAAGAGCGCTCACAGCTGCTGGCGACGGTGCGGAGCTGATCGCATGGGACATGCACTGACCCCCGAGCAAGCGGCGGCTCGCACGGTTTTCTATCAGGCGGACGAGCACGATCACGAGGCCGGCGGCAGCACGCTGCTCGGCTTCTGGATCTATCTCATGAGCGACTGCCTGATTTTCGCAGTGCTGTTCGCCATCTACGGCGTGGTGGGCGGCAATTACGCGGCGGGGCCGGCGCCGAAGGATCTGTTCGATCTGTCGCTGGTCGCGCTCAACACGGCCATGCTGCTGTTCTCCTCGATCACGTACGGCTTCGCCATGTTGTCCTCGTATCGGAACAAGGTGGCGGCGACGCAGGCGTGGCTGGTGGTCACCGGTTTGTTCGGCGCCGCCTTCCTCGCGATCGAGCTGTACGAGTTCGCGCACATGATCCACCAGGGCGCGACACCTCAGCGCAGTGCGTTCCTGTCCGCGTTCTTCACATTGGTCGGCACGCACGGCCTGCACGTGACCTTTGGCCTCGTGTGGCTGATCACGCTGCTGGTGCAGATCGGCAAGCATGGCCTGAATCGGGCGAACGCGCGCCGCCTGGCGTGTCTGAGTCTGTTCTGGCACTTCCTGGACGTGATCTGGATCGGCGTGTTCACGTTCGTCTACCTGATGGGAATGCTGCGATGAGCTCTCACACTCACGGTCACGCAGAGGGCGCCTCCGGTCACGAAGAGGGGCTGATCCACGGCGATGGGCCGCATGGCTCGCTGAAGGACTATCTCACCGGCTTCATTCTGTCGGTGGTGCTCACCGCGATTCCGTTCTGGCTGGTGATGGGCGAGGTGTCGTGGAGCAAACAGACCATCGCGTTCGTCATCGTGGCGTTCGCCGCCGTGCAGATGATCGTGCACATGGTCTATTTCCTGCACATGACGCCCAAGAGCGAAGACGGCTGGACGCTGACCTCGCTGGTCTTTACGCTGATCCTCGTCGTCATCACACTCGCCGGTTCCCTATGGGTGATGTACCACATGGACAGCAACATGATGCCCAAGCACCAGGTCAGCCAGCCGCTCTGAGCGCTGGCGGCCGTGCGGCGCGTCCGCCGCTATCGCCCTTGCAACTGGCGGCCGTCGTGCTCGCCGCGCTCGCCGGCGTCGCCGTCCTCATCGGTCTGGGCGTATGGCAGGTTCAGCGGCTGGGCTGGAAACGGGAGCTGATCGAGCGCGTCGAACAGCGGGTCCATGCGCCGCCGGTTGCGGCGCCCGGCCGAGAGCTGTGGCCCAACGTCAATCGAGCCAACAGCGAATATCTCCGCGTCACCGTCCGGGGGCGCTATCGCAATGACAAAGAGACGCTGGTGCAGGCGGTCACCGAGCTTGGCGGCGGCTTCTGGGTGCTGACGCCGTTCGTGGCCGATGCCGGCTACACCGTGCTGATCAATCGCGGCTTCGTGCCGCTCTACACAGATGCCGCCACTCGGGCCCAAGGGTGGGTCGAAGGCGAAACGAGTGTGACGGGGCTGCTGCGCTTGAGCGAACCGGGAGGCGGGTACCTGCGCACCAATGAGCCGGCGAACGACCGCTGGTTCTCGCGCGATGTAGCCGCGATCGCGGCCGCCCGCGGCCTGGACGAAGTCGCGCCGTACTTCATCGATGCCGAAGCACTCGAGCCCGAAGTCGCCGGCGCGCCGATCGGCGGCCTCACCGTGATCGCATTTTCCAACAATCACCTGCAGTATGCGCTCACCTGGTTCGGGCTGGCGTTGATGTTGATCGGCGCCCTGGGCCTGGTGCTCCGCCATGAGTGGCGCCTGCGTAGGCCGCAGACAACGTGAACTCCGCTCCATCGCACATCGATACCGCGAATCGCAAGAACCTGTCGTTGCTGATCCAACTGCGCTGGATCGCGGTGCTGGGGCAGGTGGTCACGATCGCGATCGTGCACTTCGGGCTGCGCATTCCCTTGCCGCTGGCGCCGATGGGCCTGGTGCTGGTCGCTCTGCTGGCGCTCAATGCGCTCAGTCATGTGTGGCTTCGCCGGCGTTTGCTGATCAGCAGCCGGGCGCTGTTCTCCGCGCTGCTGCTGGATGTCGCCGCGCTCACCGTGCAGTTGTATTTCAGCGGCGGCGCCACCAATCCCTTCACTGCACTGTTTCTGTTGCAGATCGCGCTGGCGGCCGTGCTGCTGCCGGGCCGCGGCGCGTGGCTGATGGTCGTGGTGGCTTGCGTCGCGTTCGTGGGCTTGATCGGCATCAATCAACCGTTGGCCGTGCAACCGCCGACCAGTCTGTTCAGGCTGCACATCCTGGGATTGTTCGTCTGCTTCGTGCTCGGGGCGGTGCTGCTGGTCTTCTTCATCAGCCGCATGTCGCGCAATCTGCAGGAGCGGGACACCTATCTGGTCGAGTTGAAGCGGCGAGCGGCGGAGGAAGATCACATCGTGCGGCTCGGCCTGCTTGCGTCGGGCGCGGCTCACGAATTGGGAACGCCGTTGGCGTCGGTCTCCGTGATCCTGGGCGACTGGCGACACATGCCCGAGATTTCCGAGAATCCCGAGATGTTGCAGGAACTCTCGGAGATGCAGGCCGCGATCACTCGCTGCAAAAGCATCCTCAGTGGCATCCTGATGTCGGCTGGCGAGGCCCGCGGCGAGGCGCCGGTCGTGACGACGTTGCATCGTTTTCTCGACGAGATCGCCCGCGACTGGTCGGACGCCCAGCGCAGCGGCACGCTCCAATATCATGCGGGCAGCGGTGCGCTCGGCGAGGACATGAAGATCGTGTCGGATCCGGCGCTCAAGCAGGTCGTCACCAATCTGCTCGACAACGCCTTCGAGGTCTCGCCCGACTGGATTCGATTGAACGCCGAACGCCGCGGTGACATGCTGCGAATCGAAGTGCTCGATCTGGGGCCGGGGTTCACGCCGGAGATGCTCGAGAACTTCGGCAAGCCGTACAACTCGACCAAGGGTCGACGCGGCGGCGGGTTGGGGCTGTTCCTGGTCGTGAATGTGATTCGTAAGCTCGGCGGCACCGTATCGGCGCACAATCGTCAGCCGGGCGGCGCCACCGTGACCGTGGAGCTGCCGCTCGCCGCTTTGGAGTATCGAGAGAAAGATCGTGGCTGAGACCGATCGGGGCGAAAAACTGCTGCTCATCGTCGAGGACGACGAGTCGCTGGCGCGCACGTTGAAACGCTCGTTCGAGCGTCGTCAGTACCGTGTGTTGACCGCGTCGAGCCATGACGACGTGGTCGAGTTGCTGCAGACGGAATCGCCGGGCTTTGCGGTCGTCGATCTGAAGTTGAACGGTGCGTCGGGGCTGGCGTGCGTGCAGACTCTGCACGCGCACGATGAGGAGATGAACATCGTCGTGCTCACTGGCTTTGCGAGCATCGCGACCGCAGTGGAGGCGATCAAGCTCGGCGCGCGCCACTATCTGGCCAAGCCGTCGAACACCGACGATATCGAGCGGGCTTTCGGCAAGACCGAGGGCGATACGGATGTAGAGCTGGGCACGCGGCCTTCGACCATCAAGACGCTCGAGTGGGAGCGCATCCAGCAGACATTGGCCGACGCCGATTTCAACATCTCCGAAGCGGCCCGCCGGCTCGGCATCCATCGCCGCACCCTGGCCCGCAAACTGCTGAAGCGGCAGGTCAAGTAGCGGCGCGGCTGCGGCTGTCGGGTAGGTGCCCCGCCGAAGTCCTTGCGCTCGCCACTCGCCGCGGGCAGATTACCGGCCATGCGTAAATTCCTGCTCGCCAGTGCGGCCCTTGCTGTATTCAATCTATGGTCGGTAGCGTCGATGGCTGAAGACCTGCCCGATTCCGAACAGCTCGCCTCGATGGCCGCCCGTTTCGCGCCGGTCGAAGTGAAGGTCGATGTGTCGAGTCTGCCGGCGCAGGAGCAGGCGGCGCTGACCAAGCTGGTCGAGGCATCGCGTTATATCGATGCGCTGTTCATGCGTCAGAGATTCGCAGGCAACGATGCGCTGCTGTTGCAGTCGTTGTCGGATCGAAGTGCTCTGGGTCGTGCGCGCACGGACTATTTCCTGCTCAACAAGGGGCCGTGGTCGGAGCTCGACCAGGATCGTGCGTTCCTGCCGGGCGTCGGCGCCAAGCCGCCGGGTGCGAATTACTATCCGGCCGATGCGACGCGCGAGCAGATCGACAGCTGGATGCAGGGGCTGCCGGAACAACAGAAGGCCGACGCCACCGGCTTCTTCACGACCATCCGTCGTGACGCAGATGGCAAGTTCATCGCTGTGCCTTACTCGCTCGAGTATCAGGGCGAGCTCATGGAGATGGCGCGTCTGCTGCGAGAGGCGGCGGCGCTCACTCAGCAGCCGACGTTGAAAGCGTTTCTGGAAAAGCGCGCCGAGGCATTCGTTTCCAATGACTACTACGCAAGCGACGTCGCGTGGATGGAACTGGATGCGTCGATCGAGCCCACCCTCGGACCGTACGAGGTGTACGAAGACGAATGGTTCAACTTCAAGGCCGCGTTCGAAGCCTTCATCACGCTGACCGACACTGCCGAGACCGACAAGCTCAAACGCTTCAGCTCGCAGCTGCAGGACCTGGAAGATCATCTGCCCATCGACAAGAAATTCCGCAAGGAGAAGCTCGGCGGATACTCTCCGATCCGCGTCGTGAACGTGGTGTTCGCGGCGGGTGACGCCAATCATGGCGTGCAGACCGCTGCCTTCAACTTGCCGAACGACGAGCGGGTCGTCGCCGAGAAGGGCTCCAAGCGCGTGCTGTTGAAGAACTTCCAGCAGGCCAAGTTCGACAAGGTGTTGACGCCCATCGCCGATGTCGCGCTGGCGCCGCAGGATCGATCGCTGTTGTCCTTCGACGCGTTCTTTACTCACATTCTCATGCACGAGCTCATGCACGGCCTCGGCCCCCAGACCATCGAAGTGGGCGGCCGGCCGAGCACGGTCCGGCAGGAGCTGAAGGAACTGAATGGCCCGCTGGAGGAAGCCAAGGCCGATGTGTCCGGCCTCTGGGCGCTGCAATACCTCATGGACAAGGGCTTCCTCGACAACAAGCAGGAACGCAGCATGTATGTAACCTTCCTGGCGTCGACCTTCCGCACCCTGCGCTTCGGCTTGAACGCTGCGCACGCGAAGGGCATGGCGCTCCAGGTGAACCATCTGCTCGACGCCGGCGCCGTACGCATCGATTCGCAGGGCCGCTTCTCGCTCGATGTGCCCAAGACCAAGAAGGCCGTCGCCTCACTGACCCGCCAGATCATGACGCTGCAGGCGCATGGCGACTATGAGGGCGTCAAACGCCTGATGGACCGGATGTCGGTCATCCGGCCCGAAGTGCAACGCGTGCTCGATCGGCTCGGCGAGGTGCCCGTCGATATCGCACCTCAGTTCGTTACAGCGAACACGCTTGCACCGGGCAAACAATAGGGCGCCGTCCTCAGTCACTTCGGGGTGTGCGCTTCGTTCAACCAGGTGTCGAAGCGCTTCGAGCCGCTGCGCGCACCGGGGCTTGGAACCAGTGTCTGATCGTCGAGCTCGGCGCCAAAGTAACCGGCATGCGAATCCTTGATGACTTCGCGCTGGTCGCCGTGCGCTGTCAGCACTCGCTGGACCAGCTCACCCAGTCGGAAGCGCTCGGGGCCGGCGACTTCGACGGTGCCATTCACCGGCGCCCCTAGCGCCAACTCCGCAAGCGTCGCAACGACGTCGTCGGAAACGATGGGCTGAAACAGCACGTCCGACACACGCACGCTCTTGCCATCCTCACTGGCCAGCGGGATGCGGTCGATGAATTCGAAGAACTGCGTCGAGCGCAGGATGGTGTAGGGGATGGTGGAGTCCTTGATCAGTTTTTCCTGGGCGAGCTTGGCGCGGAAGTAATCGCTGTCCGGCAATCTGTCGGTGCCGACCACGGACAGGGCGAGATGATGGCGAACGCCGGCGCGCTGTTCGGCGGCGAGCAGATGCGTGCCCGATGTTTCGAAGAACTTCAGCACTTCGGGACCTTGGAACTGGGGCGAGTTGGCTACATCGACGACCACCTGCGCACCGGCCAATGCGGCGCTCAATCCCTCACCCGTGATGGTGTTGACGCCCGTATCCGGCGATGCCGCGAGCACTTCATGGCCTCGGGCGCGCAATGTGCTCACCAGTTTGGAACCAATCAGGCCGGTGCCACCGATGACGACGATTTTCATGTCTCACTCCTGAGTGCAGTTGAAAGTTCGGAATGGGGCCGCGCTTACTCGACCACCGTGAGGATGGGCGCGTTCTGCTTCTTCAGAAACACGACGATGAACTTCGCCGGTTCGGTCGCACTCGCGTTCCGACCGACGGTGTGTACATCGTTGGGCCCTTCGTAGAACGTCTGTCCTGGCTGCAACGTGACTTCTTTGCCGCCTTTGACCTGCATGACGATGGTTCCTTCGAGGACATAGACGAGCGCGTGCGCGTCGTGTCGATGCACGGGGTCGACGGAGCCCGGTGGATACTCCACGCTGATCATTTCCAGTTCTTTGCCTTCGAGTTCGGGCACGGGCTTCGTCATCAACTTGGTCACGATGGCGTGGTTCGCTTGTTCGGATGCGCAAACGAGAGGGGCGGCGAGCGTGCAGGCGATAGCGAATGCAAGGGCGAGTTGCTTCAGATCAGGCATGGCGTGGTCCTCGGGGTGTATCACTCGGATATCCAGGGATCGCGCCAGCTCAGCTCCGCGATCGTTGTTTCGGCACGAATGTCGGGTCGTTCGTAGCTCGAGCCGAGCAGCTCGAGCTGCACTTCGCAGCGTGTCAGCACGCCGAGCTCCGCAGCCCACTCATGTCCTTTGGCGAACCAGACGGGCAGGGCGTCATCGCCGTCGGAGGTGGGTTCCAGTGTGATGAATATGGCAATGAGCGAGCTGCGCTCCTGCACGGCCCAGAGATGGCGAACAGGCTCGTTCGCCGCGTACCACTGCGCGAGATGGTCCGTCACGACGGATCTCTTCTCGGTGTCGGTGGAGAATCGATTGGGGGTGGTGAGATCCATGATCCCTTCCGTCAGCTAGGTACGGGAGTAGTGTTCAATGAAAGGGTGCGCAGCAGCTTGATGAATTCGTTCTTCGCTTGAATGAAACGGGCGTGAAGAGAGGAGTGCTTGGTCGGTAGGTTGTAGCGGTTTCGATGCGGTTGCACGATATCGGTTTGGTGCAGGAGGTCGGGGTGTGTCACGGCTGAGAGTGCGTTTGCGTTCACGCGTCGTAAGAGGCGTCGGTGGTTAGCGCCGCCGGGAGCGACCTACCTCCTTCCGGCACCGGGCGCCGGCCGGAGCGCCCTGCGCTCCTCGCCGCACGTCCATGGTGAGCCCTGCTGTTTCGGCCCCGTCCATGATGGTATGGACCCGTCCCCCTCTTTGCGGCCTTGCTAGGCAGAGGGCCAAGATGGAGTTGCGATATCCCATCTAAACGAGGAGGACGGGCCCATGAAACAGATTACGACTCTGGCGATCGA
>Ga0182742_1000734_pt1 | contig 47765 bp, 44 predicted proteins | sample eDN5th37CBELigMG_FD_128880 | JGI IMG/M metagenome (GOLD analysis project Ga0182742, IMG submission 128880) | Enriched Miracle-Growth compost microbial communities from Emeryville, California, USA - eDNA 5th pass 37_C BE-Lig MG (version 2)... ...
AAACCTCGGGCTTCACCGCCGCGAGGCCACTCCCGCTTGCCCGCTCTTTGACATCCCAAGCTGATTGCCGGTTCTCACCCCCTCCGCCGTCATCCCCGGCCTTGAGCCGGGGATCCACGTCTTTGCACCGCTGCGGTTCCCAAGACATGGATGGCCGGGTCGAGCCCGGCCATGACGGATCGGGGGCGTTACTCCACCGTGACCGATTTCGCGAGATTGCGGGGCTGGTCCACGTCTTTGCCCATGAAGACGGCCGTGTGGTAGGCGAGCATCTGGATCGGGACCGAGTTCAGGATCGGCGCCACGATGGGATGGACCGACGGCATCACGATGGTGGCCATCGTGTCGAGGCTGGTTTCCAGGGCTCCCCTCTCGTCGGTGATGAGAATGATGCGCCCGCCACGCGCGGCCACCTCCTGCATGTTGGAGACGGTCTTCTCGAAGATGTGGTCATGGGGCGCAATGACGATGACGGGCATCGACTCGTCGATCAGGGCGATGGGACCGTGCTTCAGCTCGCCCGCCGCGTAGCCCTCGGCGTGGATATAGGAAATCTCCTTGAGCTTGAGCGCGCCTTCCAGGGCGAGCGGATAGGAGGTTCCGCGCCCGAGATAGAGGACGTCCTTCGCCTTCGAGAGCTCGCGCGCCAGAACCTCGATCTCATGTTCGCGCTTCATGGCCTCGCTCATCTGGCCGGGAACGGCGATGAGCGCATCCACCAGCACCTTCTCCTCCTCGGCGCTCAGGGTGCCGCGAGCGCGTCCCGCGGCGATCGCGAGCGAGAGAAGAACCGTCAGCTGGCAGGTGAAGGCCTTGGTGGAGGCGACGCCCACCTCCACGCCGGCGAGGGTCTGCGCGACCACGTCGCTTTCCCGGGCCATGGTGGAGGTCGGCACGTTCACGACCGAGAGCGTGTGCATGTCCCCGGCGGCGGCGTAGCGCAGCGAGGCCAGGGTGTCGGCGGTCTCGCCGGATTGCGAGACGAAGAGCGCAAGCTCGCCCGGCTCCACGGGAGCCTCCCGGTAGCGGAACTCGGACGCCACGTCGATCTCGACCGGGATGCGCGCCAGGCGCTCGAACCAGTACTTGGAGACCAGACCGGCCAGATAGGCCGTGCCGCAGGCGGAAATCGTGATGCGTTTCAGGTTCCTGAAATCGAAGGGCAGCTCCACCGGAAGCTCCACGCGACCGGCGGCGAAGTTCACGTAATGCGCGAGCGTGCGCCCCACCACTTCCGGCTGCTCAAAGATCTCCTTGGCCATGAAGTGGCGATGGTTCCCCTTGTCGGCCATGAAGGAGCCGGTCGGGATCTTGTGGCGCGGACGCTGGACCATCGCTCCGGAGGAATCCCGGATATCGACTCCCTTCCGGCGCAGGATCGCCCAATCGCCGTCCTCGAGATAGGCGATGTCGTCCGTGAAGGGCGCGAGGGCCAGCGCGTCGGACCCAAGATACATCTCGCCATCGCCATAACCGATGGCGAGCGGGGCGCCGTGGCGCGCGCCGATCAGCAGCTCGTCCTCGCCGTTGAACAGGAAGGCCAGGGCGAAGGCGCCGCGCAGGCGCGGGAGAGTGACCGCAACCGCCTCCACCGGCGGGCGGCCCTGGCGCATCTCATGGGTCACGAGCTGCGCCACCACCTCGGTGTCCGTTTCCGTCTCGAACCGCACGCCCTTGGCCTCGAGGCCCGTCTTCAATTCGCGGAAGTTCTCGATGATGCCGTTATGAACCACGGCCAGCCTGTCGGTCGCATGGGGATGCGCGTTGATCTCGTTCGGCTTGCCGTGGGTCGCCCAGCGGGTATGGCCGATGCCGATGACGCCCGAGAGCGGAGACAGGGAGAGCTTCTCTTCCAGATTGCGGAGCTTGCCCTCCGCGCGACGGCGGTCGAGGCGTCCATATTCCAGCGTCGCGAGGCCAGCGGAATCGTAGCCCCGGTATTCGAGCCGCTTCAGCGCTTCGACGATCTGCGGCGCAACTGGCGTGTTTCCAATGATTCCGACGATTCCGCACATGCCCCGGGCTTTCTGTTGACGGCGTTATTTTAAGCTATGCTGAATGCTTCCATACAGAGAAAGCGGGGTATTCCAGAATCACCTTCGGTAACAAATTGTGACGGCTACTCCTTATTTGCCTTTCGCCGCCCTGGCCTTGGAGCGAAAGTTCGCAGCCCAGCCCTCCTTCACGACCTGCCGGCCGCGCCCAAGCGCCAGCGCATCGGCAGGAACGTTTTCCGTCACGACCGATCCGGAGCCCACATAGGCCCCGGCGCCGATGCTGATAGGCGCGACAAGGGAGGAATTGGAGCCCACGAAGGCCCCCTCGCCGATCTCTGTCCTGTACTTGTTGTAGCCGTCGTAATTGCAGGTAATCGCCCCGGCCCCGATATTGGCCCCCGCGCCGACGCTCGCGTCGCCCAGATAGGTCAGGTGATTGACCTTGGCCCCGGCCCCGAGCTCCGTGTTCTTGAGCTCCACGAAATTGCCGACCTTCGCCTTCGGGCCGACGGAGGCGCCCGGGCGCAGGCGCGCGTAAGGGCCGATCACGGCTCCGGCGGCGATGCGCGCACCCTCCAGATAGCTGAAGCTGTGGATGACCGCCCCCGCCTCCACGGTGACGCCCGGGCCGAACACCACATGCGGCTCGACGAGCACGTCCTGCCCGAGCCTCGTGTCATGGCTGAGGAAGGTGGTCTCCGGGGCCACGAGAGTCACGCCGGCCGCCAGGGCCTTCTCCCGCAGCCGAACCTGGATCATGCGTTCGGCGGCCGCGAGCTGGGCACGGTCGTTCACGCCGTGCACCTCCTCTTCCGGCACGATCGCGATCGCCGCCCGGTGCCCGGCCTCCCGGGCGATCTCGACGATATCCGTCAGGTAATACTCGCCCTTGGCATTGCTGTTGCCGATCCTCTCGAGAAGCGACAGGGCAACGTCGCCCCGGATCGCCATCAATCCGCCATTGCAGAGCGTGATCGCCCTCTCCGCCGCGGAAGCGTCCTTGTGCTCCCGGATCGCGAGAAGCTGGTCGCCGTCCGTAATGAGCCGGCCGTAGCCGGTCGGATCCCTGGCCTCGAAGGCCATCGCCACGACGGCCGCGCCGTCGGACAGAGGAGCCCGCAGCTTGGCGAAGGTCTCAATCGTGACGAGAGGCGTGTCCGCATAGGCGACGATCACGTCGTCGGATCCCTCGGCCAGGGCCTCCCGGGCGCTCAGAACCGCATGCCCCGTCCCGAGCCTTTCGCGCTGCACGAAGATCCTCGCCCCCGGCAGGATCTTGAGCGCCTCCTTCTCCACATCTTCGCGATCGGGCCCGATCACAACGGCAGCCTGCGTGGCGCCCGCCTCGGTCAGGGTGGCGAGAACATGTCCCAGGAGGGAGCGGTTCGCCACATGATGCAGCACTTTGGGCTTTTCGGATTTCATCCGTGTCCCTTCCCCCGCGGCCAGTACGACGGCCAGGCAGCTCCGGGTGTTGGACGTCTTGGGGGAGTGGTTCGATGTCATCAGGCTTCAATCCGGTGGCGTTCAGGAATGCGGCTAAATCAGAAGAGGTATTTCGGCAATCTTTTCATGGGCAAAGCCCCGGAAAAAGAACTGCCTCGTTTACTTCATACTCATGTTCGATGATAAAGCATGAGTCCTTCTGATTGTCTGGCCCAAGAGCCAAGTTCACGCAAGAGTATCACTGTGTCGGTTTCGCTGGGGGCCCCGCGCCCTTCCCATCCTCGGCGACGCGATGTGCTGGCTTACCTCAGCGCTTCGGTTGCCGCGTTTACGCTTGCGCCTGCGGCCGGCGCACAGACGCCTCCGGCAGGCAATGTGCCCAGCATGGGGGATGGCCAGAGGTTCGATCCCGCCAAGGTCACCGATATCGCGCGCCAGCTTTCGAAGAAGCCGTTCGTGCAGCCTTCGAACGAACTGCCGGACGCGTTCTCGAACCTGAATTACAACCAGTACATCTCCATCAAGTCCCTCCAGCAGCCGATCTGGAACGGCGAGGGACGCGGCATTGCCCTGGAGCCCCTGCATCGGGGCTTCGTGTTCAACAATGCGGTCGACCTTTACGTCGTGGAGGACGGGAACGTCCATCGGATCGCCTACGATCCGTCGAAGTTCAACTTCAACGGAATCAACGTACCCAACGACCTGAAGGATATCGGCTTCTCGGGCTTCCGCCTGATCTCCCTGCCGGCCGAGGGCCAACCCTTCGACTTCGCCATCGTTCAGGGGGCCACCTTCTTCCGCGCGATTGCGCGGGGCCAGAATTACGGCGCCATCGCCCGAGCCCTCACCCTCAAGCCCGCCGAGGCGAAAGGTGAGGAATTCCCCGTCTTCCGGTCCTTCTGGATCGAGCGCCCGAGCATCGGCGGCAACAGCATCACGGTTCACGGCGTCCTCGATTCCGAATCGACCTCCGGCGCGGTCCGCATGACGTTCCGGCCGGGCGACATGACCATCGTCGACGTGGAAACGACCCTCTTCCCGCGCACGAACCTGGAGCATGTGGGTCTGGGCGGCATGGCCTCGACCTATTTCTACGGCCCGAACGACCGGCGGAACGCGGACGACATCCGTCCCGCCGTCTACGAATCCTCTGGCCTGCAGATGCTGAACGGCCAGGGCGAGTGGCTCTGGCGGCCGCTGCACAACCCGGAAACCCTCCAGATTTCCGCCTTCGTGGACAGCTCGCCCCGGGGCTTCGGGCTGCTTCTGCGGGAGCGGTCCTACGAGTTCTTTCAGGACGACGATCAACGCTTCGAGCGCCGGCCGAGCCTGTGGGTCGAACCCCTGGGCGATTGGGGCCAGGGCAGCGTGCAGCTTCTCGAGATCCCCACCGACGCGGAGATCAACGACAACATTCTGGCCTATTGGCGACCCCGCGCGCCGATGGCCGCTGGCTCGGAAGTGGCTTTCGCCTACCGGCAGTACTGGGGCTGGAACTCACCGGAACGGCCACCGCTCGCCACCGTATTCGCCACCCGGTCCGGCCGAGGCAGCACAGGGCGGCGGCGGCGCTTCACGGTGGATTTTTCCGGAGACATGCTGGGTGACAATTGGCCGAAGGACCTTAAATCAGTCCTGACGGTTAATCCGGGAACGTTCCACGACCTCAAACTTTTGCCCTATCCAGAGCGGAAGACGGTGCGCGTTGCTTTCGAGCTTGACCCGGGCAACGAAAATGCATGTGAGATGCGCCTGATCCTCGAGGCAGGCGGGAAACCGATTAGCGAGACATGGCTGTATCGTTGGACACCCTAAGCTCCGACCCTAACGCGAACATTGCCGCCCTCGGGCGGCCCGAATCCGTCATGCCTCCGGAAAAACACCTGGAGATGCCGACCCAGCACCTCAGGCGCTGGTCGGGAGAGCAGGAGCGCAAGCACGTTCGGCGGCATCCGAAGCTTGGAACCTGGCTCGCCCGCCTCTTCGTGTTCGGCGGCGGCCTCCTGCTGACCGCCTATGGCACCTACGAGATGTACCAGGTGGTGTCGGTGAGCCGGACCACGGCCCTCCAGTGGGTGTTGGTGGCCCTGTTCACCATCAACTTCTCGTGGATCGCGGTAGCCTTCACCAGCGCGCTGCTCGGCTTCTTCGCTCTCCTCCGCCGCCGCAGCCCTGCCCCGCTGCCGCCCTCGCTTCAGGCGCGCACGGCCATCGTGATGCCCGTCTACAACGAGCAGACGGCGCGCACCTACGCGGCGCTGGAGGCGATCTACGAATCCGTCGAGGCGACCGGGCTTGGTGACAGCTTCGACTACTTCATCCTCTCGGACACGACGAATCCCGATGCCTGGATCGCGGAGGAGCGCGCCTTCCTGGCCCTGCGCGACAGGCTGGGACCCAAGGCGCGGTTCTACTATCGCCACCGGCCGAAGAACCACCACCGCAAGGCCGGAAACATCGCCGACTTCGTGTCGCGCTGGGGCGGGCATTACGAGCACATGCTGGTGCTCGATGCGGACAGCCTCATGACGGGCGAATGCATCGTGCGCCTGGCGGCCGCGATGGAGGCCGACCCGGATGCGGGCATCATTCAATCGCTGCCGCTCATCATCAACCGCAACACCCTGTTCGCGCGGCTCCAGCAATTTGCCGCCCGGGTCACGGGCCCGGTCATCGCCATGGGCCTGTCGGTCTGGATGGGACGGGACGGCAATTACTGGGGCCATAACGCGATCATCCGCACCAAGGCCTTCGCGGCGCATGGCGGCCTGCCGGACCTGAAGGGCAAGCCACCCTTCGGCGGCCATATCCTCAGCCACGATTTCGTGGAGGCGGCGCTGCTGCGCCGCGCCGGGTGGGACGTCTACATGCTGCCGGATCTCGAGGGCTCCTACGAGGAGAGCCCCCCGTCCCTCATCGATCTTTCGGCCCGCGACCGCCGCTGGTGCCAGGGCAACCTGCAGCACATGCGCGTGATCACCGCGAAAGGCCTGAAGCTCCCGACCAGGCAGCACTTCGCCACCGGCATCATGTCCTATCTGGCATCGCCCTTCTGGCTGTTCCAGCTGATCGTCGGTATCGCGCTCGTTCTGCAGACCACCTACATCCGGCCTGAATATTTCTCGCGCGATTTCCGCCTCTACCCGATCTGGCCTCGGTTCGACCCCGAGCGAGCCCTGGCCCTGTTCGCGCTGACCATGGGCATTCTGCTGGCTCCGAAGTTCTTCGGCCTGATTCTGATGCTGCTCAGGGGCAAGGAGCGCCGGGCTTCCGGCGGAGGCATCCGCCTGGTCGTCTCCTCGGTGATCGAGATCACCCTGTCGGCCCTCCTCGCGCCGATCCTGATGCTGATCCAGTCAGGCTCCGTGTTCCAGATTCTCCTGGGACGCGACACGGGCTGGCAGCCGCAGCGGCGCGACGACGGATCGATCCCGTTCAGCGACATCGTCCGCCGCCATCGGGCGCATACGGTGCTGGGGGCGCTCGCGGGCGTCTCCGCCTTCATGATCGCCACATCCCTGTTCCTCTGGATGTCGCCGACCATCATCGGTCTGCTCCTCGCCATCCCACTGTCCTGGCTCAGCGGCCAGCTCGGGGCGGGACTCGCGCTCAAGCGGATCGGCCTTCTCATGACTCCGGAAGAGCATCAGCCGCCCGCCATCGCCACGCGGGCGAACGAGCTCCAGATGCGGAACGCCACTCTGGGCTTCGACGACGAGGACAGCCTCAGGGCCATCCATTCCGATGCCGCCCTGCGCGAACGGCACATCGAAATGCTGCCACCCTCCACACCTCGCAAGCGCGGCGTCATCGAAACCGAGCACGCCCTGGCGGAGGCCAAGCTCGTCGATGCGGAGACGATCGAGGACGCGATCAGCTGGCTTCATCCGAAGGAGCGCATGGTGGTGCTGCACGACCGCGCACTGCTCAACATGCTCGTGCATCTGAAGAAAGAGCCGGCCGGCGCCCAGGCCGCCGAATAACCCCCTTGCGAGCCAGGGCTCAGGCCCTGGTTCCGACCCCGAGAGTCGTCGGATCCCTCTCGGCATCTCCCGCGACCTCGCTCAGGATCCAGTCCCGGAACGCCTCCACCTTGGGAGAGCGCCTTCGGGCCTTGGGATAGACCAGCCAGTAGCCCCGGCCCGATTGCGCCAGGAGATCGAACGGCTGGACGAGGCGGCCCGCGGCGAGATCGTCAGGGAAGAAGAAGGGATTGATCAGCGCGAAGCCCTGCCCTGCCATGGCCGCCATGCCCTCGAACTGCTGAATGCCGAGCGAGTTTTCGCGACGGCCGGACAGGTCGACCTCCGGCACTCCCGCCGCTTCGAACCAGTCTTTCCACCACGGATCGCTCGGTGAGATCAGGGGAAACTTCAGGAGATCCGCCGGCTCCTTCAGCTCAACGCCCCGGATCAGATCCGGACTGCAGACTGGCGTGAAGAGATTGGGAAAGAGGAGATGAGCCTCCAGCCCAGGCCAGTTTCCTTCGCCGCTGCGGATCCCCAAGTCGAACTCGTTCTGGCCGAGATCCACCAGCTGCTGACCGACCGAGATCTGCACCGCGATGTTCGGAAAGAGCTGCTGGAAACGCCCGAGGCGGGGAATGAGCCAGTTCGACGCGAAGGTGCTGAGCGTCGTGACGGTGAGTATCGACTGCACCGCCTCCTCCATGCCGGCAAAAGCCGCCCGCAGGGCATCGAAAGCCTCCGTGACGGCTGGGGCGAGCTGCTGCCCCTTGGCCGTCAGCATGACCTGCCGGGGCATGCGCACGAAGAGTGGCGCCCCGATCCGATCCTCCAGCATCTTGATCTGATAGCTCACCGCGGCCTGGGTCATGCCGAGTTCCTCCGCGGCGCGGGTAAAGCTCTGATGGCGCGCAGCTGCTTCGAAGACGCGCACGGCGCTCATGGGGGGAAGTCTCGAGGGCGATTTCGGCATGGGTGATCCATAAGGCTGCCTTATGCCAGCCCCTTGGCTTTCGTTTTGTCAAGGCTCCCCGACAGGCGCATCCTTCCTGCATGAACGAGGCGCCAAAGCGCCCGTCAAACAGCATCGGAACCCGCCATGAGATACGAAGATGCCCGCCGCCTGAGCGGCGTCGAGAGCGTTTGGCTGCACCTGCGGATGTGGCTGCGTTCGTTTCGTCCGAACCACAGCCGGCCGGAAGCCGACCTGGCTCATCTGTCGGACCACGAGAGGCGCGATATCGGCCTGCCTGATCCGATCAGATATATGGACTGGCGCAGCCTGAAGGACGAGATGCGCCTGTGAGACGCCTCAGGACGACAGGCGGCTCGGTTTGAGTTCGCCGCTCTGCTCCAGCAATGAATGCCCCGTCGCCGCGATATGGGCCTCGATGCGCTTCAGGTCGCGCACGATATCGAGCTGAAGCGCGCTCGTATCCCCCATCGTTCGGCCGGAACGGATCTGCTCCAGCTGCTTCTGGGTGACGGCGCGCTCCAGATCGCGGAAGCGCTCCTTCTCCGAAACGAGGCGGCGCGCAGAGCCGATATCCTGGAACATGAGCACCGAGGCTGCGAGATGCAGGTGTTCCAGCAGCTTGTTGTGCATGCCGGTGATGTCCTCGAGGCTGTCCTTGGGCAGGCGCAGGTGGTTCTTGATGCGCTTGGCCGCGAGCTCCATCAGGTTCTTGTCGATGATGTCGCCGATGTGTTCCAGATTGATGGCGAAAGCCAGGATATCGGACAGCCGCTTGGCTTCCGTTTCACTCAACGCCTCGTGGTTGATGGAGCTGAGATAACGGCGGATCGCGCTGTAGAGGCGGTCCACCACATCGTCTGTGCGGCTCACCTCGGCCACGCGGCCGATGTCGTCCTCCCGGAACAGGTCCTGGGAGCTGCGCAGCATGAACTCCACCGTGTCGGCCATGCGCAGGACCTCGCGCGCCGCGTTGGACAGGGCAACGGAGGGTGTGTCCAGGGCATCCTTGTCGAGATATTGCGGCATGCCGGGGTCGGAGGCCACCAGCTTTTCCGGAAAGGCCCTGGTGAGCAGCTTCGCGATCCATGGCAGCGGCAGGATGAAGACCAGGGCAATCGCCATGTTCAGGAGCGTGTGGAAGTTCGCCGCCAGGCGGGCCGGGTTGGGGTCGAACATCGCCAGGTAACGCAGAGCGAAATCGATCAGCGGCAGCGCCGCCACGCACCCGATCACCCGCATGGCGAGATTGCCGAACGGCACGCGAAACTTGGCCGGATCGCCCCCCAGGCCTTCCAGCATCGGGTTGACGGAGCTTCCGAGATTGGCGCCGAGCACCATCACCAGCGCCGCATGGGTATCGATCACCCCTGCGGTCGCCAGGGACATGATGAACAGCATGGCGGCAACGCTGGAATGGGCCATCCAGGCGAAGAACCCGGACAGGAACACCAGAATCAGCGGATCCGGCGCGATGACCGCCAGCACATTCCTCAGAACCTCGGAAGATTCGATCGGCTGGATCGTCTCTGTCAGGAGGTGAAGCGACAGCAGCATCAGCCCAAGGCCGATGGCGACGCGCCCGAGATCCTTGATCCGGCTTGTGGCTCCCCGCTTGTAGGCCATGAAGCCGAAGAAGATCAGCATGGGGAAGATCAGGGTGATGTCGAAGGACAGCACCTGCACGATCAGGGTCGTGCCCACATTGGCCCCGAGCATCACGGCCAGCGCGGGGACGATGTCGACGGCTCCGCCGGCCGTGAAGGAGGCCACCATCAGGGCCGTGGCGGTGCTGCTCTGCAGCACCGTGGTCACGCCGACGCCGGCCAGGAAGGCCCGCAGGCGCGTGCGCAGGCCAATGCCGAGAATCCATCGAAGGTCGCTGCCGAAGGCGCGCTGAACCCCGCTATTGACCATGTTGATGCCCCAGAGAAGAAGGGCAATCTCACCGAGAAGGTGGATCAAGACGGTAGTAGCGGACATATATTCCTCAGCGCTCGACGGACATGGGGTAAACCTCCTGCTTAGCCCCGTTGTTTCGGATCGACAATAAGGTTGCCGGCTAATAATGGCTGAGCGCGGGAGAATTCCCGTCCGTTTTGCCCAGAATACAAGGATTTAGGGATGCTCCTTCTTTCAGGGAAATCCACCGGAATCCGAGCCGGTCCGCATCCACTGCCCTTGCTGCCGCATGCAGGTTCGCCCTGCCCGTCGGCGACTACACCTCCGCCCGGGGCCGTCACTGCCGCCCGCTTCGACGATGCACGCATGCTCGCCCCATCATGAAAATGCGCCGGTGCACGGACCGAATGATCCTGGCTCCACGGGGAACGGGCAGCATCCGGAGCCTCGCGAAAAGTCGATCCCGAGCCCCTCTCCATCAAGCCCTGCAGGCCATGAGACGGATGACCATTCGATCGTGTTCGAACCGTTCGTCCAGGCAGCCGCGATCGACGCGAGGGACATTCGGCCAATGCAGCCGAGGAGCGCGACCCTCGCATCTGCCGAAAGGTCTGTGCAGGCATGTTCGCGCTCCGCGAATGGCAGGAAGTTTATCCGTGCGACGGCCGATCCGCCCCTGACTTATTCACATGGTTGCGGCTTCGGCTGAGCCTCTTGCCTTATCCGCGCCACACGAACCGATTTGGCTACTCCCCAAGCATGCCTTGTATCGACTTAAGGAACTCTGCTCTTTTCCATAGTGACCAGATACGCATGTGAACCTGTAAGGCCAAGTTCGTAAATGGATGGGTCCGGTGTTGTCAGGCAATGTGTCACCTGTTGGAATGCGGGGAACCGAGATGGGCTTGGATGATCCATTTCCACTCGAGAAATGCTCGGGACGAGTACGAGGCGCGGTTCTTGCGGAGTTTCAGGGGCGGTGTCCCACCATCAGGGAAGTCGCCAGCATCTCCGACGCGCAATGGCTCACGGTCCCGAACATCGGCCCGACCACGCTGGAGGAAATTCGCCGTTATATCGGCGAAGCCCCTGCAGAACAGAGACTCCAGAACTTGCCGTCAATGGATGACGGGGAATTGCTCTCCCGTCTCAACAGGGTTCAACGGGAGTTGAACGTGATCGCCACCGCCATCCGGGCGAGGGTTGGATCCGCAAACTACAAAAGCGAAGAAAGAAAATAGCCTCGGCGCACGAGGCGCGACGGGTGTGAACTCGACTTCTGATTGCTGTGTCAGCGTGTTCATAGAATCAGATCGAAAACGACAGAAGCGCCCTCGTGCCGGCATGATGCGGATCGAATTCGATAGCCGATTGCAGGTTGGAAGCCATAGCACGCACGATCTTCGTTCCCAGCCCGCTGCCCTGGACCCGGCCTGTTCCCTTCCAGCCGACCCCATCATCCTCAACGGCCAGGCGCACCCTCTCTCCCGTGCTGCACAGAACGACACGAATGTCGCCGGACGAGCCTTCCGGATAGGCATATTTGAAGGCGTTGGTCACAAGCTCCGTAACGATGACCCCGACCGATACGGCTTTGTCGGTCGGTATCGGAATAGGCTCGGCGCGCAGGGAGATCCTGTGCTCACGGCCGGCGGCGCGCATGGCGCCCTCCAGCTCCTCCACCAGCCCCTCCAGATAGGTGTCCATTTCCACGAAGCGGACGTCGTTGGAGGTGTAGAGGCGGCGATGGATCTGAGCGATGGCGGTGATGCGGCTCTGGGTCTCGGCGAGCGTGTCCTGCGCAATGGTGTCGCCGCTCACGGCGCGCTGCTGCATGGCCACGAGAGAGGCCACGAGCTGCAGGCTGTTGGCCACCCGGTGGTTCACCTCGCGAATAAGCATCTCGGCCCGCTCGCGGGCCTCACGCATTTCACGCTCGGCCGCTTCCTTCGCGCGCCTGAGCCGCGCTGACTCGAGAGCCTGCTTCGCCGACGAATGGAGGAGGTCGAGAAAGGCGCCGCCGACATCCTTGATCACGTAGTCGGATGCGCCGGCCTTCAGGGCCGCCACGGCGATGCGTCCCTCATCCGCTCCCGTCACATAGACCACCGGAGGCGGATCGGGGAGCTTCTGGATTTCCGCCAGAACCTCGAGACCTTCCTTGCCCGGCATGAAGTGATCGAGAGCGATCACATCGAAAGGGCGGCTTGCGAGCAGTTCGAGGCCCTCGTCGCCATTCAGGGCATGGGTCACATCAAAGCCATGCCGGCTGAGCGCGCGCTCGACCAGGCGCCCCAGACCGGGATCGTCATCGACGTAGAGAAGGCAGATCGGCTGTGTTTCGCTCACGGCGTTTCGGGAACCTGAATGACGGAAAGGAAGAGCCCAAGCTGGCGGATCGCCTGGGAGAAGGACTCGTATTCGACCGGCTTGGTGATGTAGACGTTGGCGCCCAGGTCGTAACACCGTTTCACCTCGCGCTGATCGTCCGTAGTGGTCAGCACGACCACCGGAGCGCGCTTGAGGGTCTCGTCACCCTTGAGCTTCGCCAGAATGTCCACCCCGTTCATGTCGGGCAGATTGAGATCCAGGAGGACCAGGAACGGGCCCGAGCTGCGCACGTTTTCGCTGAACAGGTGCTCGAGCGCGGCCGTTCCATTCGCGAAGGTGCGGATTTCATTGCACACCCCAGCGCGGCGGATGTTCTTCTCGATGAGACGGGCATGCCCCTCGTCGTCCTCGATCATGATGATGGTGACAGGTTGCTGCTGGGGCATGTTACGCGACCTCCGAACTCATGCTGATGTGCTTGGGTAATGTGACGGTGAAGGTCGAACCCTCGCCAATTCTCGAATTCACCGAGATGGTACCTCCAAGCCTTCGCACAAGGGCGCGGACATGTGCAAGCCCAATTCCCTCCCCCTGCTGGTCCTGCGTTCCCGAGCGCCGGAACAGGTCGAATATGCGCTCGAAATCCTTCTGGTCGATGCCGCGACCATTGTCCTCGATCTCGTAGCGGACTCCCGGGCCGGCATCATGGCCCCGCACCACGATCCTCCCGGGGCGGCCCGGCTTGAGATATTTCACCGCGTTGTCGATGAGGTTGCCGAACACCTGCTCCACGGCCAGGCGGTCGCTGACCAGGCTGGGGACAGGCTCGAGGATCAGCTCGGCTCCGCGTTCCTGTAACTGATGCGCGAGGCTGTGATGCTGCGCCTCCAGCAGCTTGTTCATGTCGATCGGCTCCGGCGCCAGCACCCTGCGACCCTCGCGGGACAGCTTGAGGATGGCGTTGATCAGCTTGTCCATCTTGGCGGTGGACGACCGGATGAAGCCGATCGATTCAGTAAGATCCGCTTCGACGACCGCCCGGATTTCCGGCGCGATCAGCTCCGGGTGAGCTTCCTCGACCCTGGCGTAGAATTTCCGGATCTCCGTCTGGCAATTCTCGAGCTCGCTCGTGAAGCCCATGATGTTCACGAGAGGCGCCCGCAGGTCGTGGCTCACGATATAGGCGAACCGCTGGATCTCCTCGTTGGCGGCATCGAGTTCGGCGACCCGGTCGGCCAGGATCGTGGCCAAGCGGCTAGTCTCCTCCTCGGATTGCACCGCCCGCTCCCGGCTCGCCCGCAGCTCTTCCTGCGCCTGCTTGAGATCGTGAATGTCGGTGCAGGTGCCGTACCAGCGCGTGATACGCCCCTCTTCGTCATAGACGGGCTGTGCGCGCCCCAGCACCCAGCGGAATTGGCCGGAGCGATGCCGAAGCCGGTATTCGATGTGGTAGGGCTCGCCGGTTTCGAGCGAGCGCCGCCAGGTCGTCCACGCCTGCTCGCGATCATCGGGATGGAACATCCCGTTCCAGGCGGCGCCGTCGGTCGAGCCTTCCGGCACACCGGTATATTCGTACCAGCGCTGATTGTAGTAGTCGTGAAAGCCGTCGGGCCGGGTCGCCCAGATGAGCTGGTCGATGGAGTTGGCGATCGCCCGGAAGCGCTCCTCGCTCTCCCGCAGAGCATTCTCGGCCCGGCGATGATCCGTCACGTCATGGCCCTGAACGAAGATGCCGGAGACCGCTCCGTCACGGCTGAAGATGGGCTGGTACACGAAGTCGAGGAAGTGCTCCTCGACGGCGTCACCGGCGCCTTGCTGCAGGCCGACACGCACGCCCCGGCCCACGAACGGCTTGCCGGTTCGATAGACGCGATCCAGAAGATTCAGGAAGCCCTGCTCCACCACCTCGGGCAAAGCCTCGCTCAAGCTCTTGCCGATGAGATCAGCGCGGCCGACCAGCTGGCGATAGGCCGCATTGGCCATGGTGAACACGTGATCCGGGCCGCTGAGCGCCGCGATGAAGCCGGGAGCCTGCTCGAACAGTTCCTGCAGGTGCTGGCGGTCCCGTGAAAGGACCTGGTTGACCTCTTGAACCGCCTGAGCCCGGCGGAACATGTCGGTCTCGATCAGCGCGGACGGCCCGGACAGGAGGGCGGAGGTTTTCGCCAGGGCGCGCAGATGATGCAACTCCGTCACGTCGACGGTATGCTGGAGAATGGAAATCAGCGCACCGGACTTGTCGAAGAGCGGCGTATGGGTGGCGCTCCAGTAGCGCTCCTCGAAACCCTGGCCGTCCGGCAAGGGAATGGCATAGGCGATGAGCGGCAGATGGTCGGTGACCTTTTCATGGATGACCCGCTCGAATGAAGCCATGAGCTGCTTGTAGCTCTCCGAATCCGGATCGCTCGGAAAGGCCTCGAACATGTCGCGCCCCAGCAGGTCTTCCCGAGTGCGCATGGTCGCGCGCAGATATGCATCGTTCATCCCCATGATGACGAGCGACGGGTTGAGCAGCACATAGGGATTCGGCGACGCGTTGAAGAGGGCCTCGAAATTTATGGAATTCAATGACTTAGCCTGGGTTTAACCCAGATCCCCTTGATGTTTATGGCCTGGAGCTCCGCCTTATGTAGGACGCTTTCCGGCCGAAGCCAGTTCATCACGGCACAGATTCCTCAAGCCGCAACCAAACTTGGCCAGACGCGTTGCGGTTTCGAACAGGCCTGGACAGACGCCCCGGGCATTGCGTGATTGGGTGCTCGGTTGGAATCGGAATATGTTTCTTTGACAGCGGTCGGCTCGACGGCAGGAGGCCCTGCGGCAGACGACTTTCGGGCACTTCAGGCAAGGCTGGAAAAAGCTTTCCAATCCTTCTCGGCCCCCGATGTGCCACGGACCGTGCTGATCGTCCCGAGCCTGAGCATGGACCAGGAGGTGCTGGCCGGAATTTCCGGCGCCCACCATTACGAGGAGCGCATGCTGTGTTACCTCATGCTGCTCCGGATGCCGCGCACGCGCGTGATCTATGTCTCGAGCTATCCCATCCCGGAATCGATCATCGATTACTACCTTCACCTCCTGCCGGGCATCCCGGCGCAGCACGCCCGCAGCCGGCTGACGCTCTTCTCATGCCACGACGGCTCGGCCGTCCCCCTGACGGCGAAGCTCCTGGACCGCCCTCGCCTTCTGGAGCGCATCCGGGCTACGATTCCCGATCCGGACGCCGCCTACATGATCTGCTTCAACGTCACGGAGCAGGAACGTCGCCTCGGCCTGCACCTGAACCTCCCGATTTACGGCTGCGACCCGAGCCTCCTGGACTGGGGCTCGAAGAGCGGTTCGCGCAAGGTCTTCCGCGAGGCCGGAATCGCGATGCCGGAAGGTTTCGAAGATCTGCGCGGCGCCGACGAGGTCGTCGACGCACTCGCTGAGCTGAAAGAGCGCCGGCCCGGGATCAAGCGGGCCGTCGTCAAGCTCGAAGAAGGCTTCTCCGGCGAGGGCAACGCCCTCTTCACCTACGAGGGCGCCCCCGAAGGCGCGGCCCTGAAACCGTGGCTCAGGGACCGGCTGCCCCAGCTTGCCTTCGAAGCCAAGGACATGACCTGGGAGCTGTTCGGGGAGAAACTCTCGAGCATGGGCGGGATCGTCGAGGAATTCATCGAGGGCGACGTGAAGCGCTCCCCCTCCGCGCAGTTCCGCGTCGACCCGCTTGGCCAGCTGGAGGCGGTCTCGACCCACGACCAGGTCCTCGGCGGCGAAAGCGGACAGGTCTTTCTCGGCTGCCTGTTTCCGGCGGACGACGCCTACAGGCTGCGGATCCAGGAGGACGGCCGGAAAGCCGCCCGTGTTCTTGCCGCCAAGGGCGTGCTCGGGCGCTTCGCCATCGACTTCCTGTCCGTGCGAGACGGCGATGAATGGCGCCATTATGCCATCGAGATCAATCTGCGCAGGGGCGGCACCACGCATCCCTTCATCATGCTCGAGTTCCTGACCGAGGGGCAGTACGATCCTGAAAGCGGCACGTTCCTGACCCCGTCCGGGCAGCAGCGCTGCTACTATGCCTCGGACAACGTGCAGTCGGAGGCCTATCGCGGATTGCTGCCCGCCGACCTCATCGATATCGCCGCCTTGAACGGCCTTCATTTCGACGGGGCCAGCCAGCAGGGCGTGATGTTCCACCTGATCGGCGCCCTCTCCGAATTCGGCAAGCTCGGAGTGCTCTGCATCGCCCCGACCCATGACCGGGCAGAGGAGCTTCATCGCCGCACGATCGAGGTCCTCGACAGGGAATGCCGCCCTGCGTGAGGATCCTTACGACTCGTATTCGATCCTGATCATCCCCGCTGCCTGACGAGCCCGCTCGCGCGCTTCCTCGACGCTGCTTCCGGACGCCAGGGCCACGCCCATGCGGCGATATGGACGCGTCGCGGGCTTTCCGAAGATGCGAATCTCCACATCGTTTTCGTGGGAGCCGAGCGCCAGAGCCTCACGCAAGCCCTCTATCGAGAAGCGCGTGGACTCGCGATCCGCGAGGATGACGGCGGAGGCGGTGGGGCCGTTCAACCGGATCGACGGGATCGGCAGCCCGAGCACGGCCCGGGCATGGAGATCGAACTCGGACAGGTTCTGCGACAGCAATGTCACCAGGCCCGTGTCGTGCGGCCGCGGAGACAATTCGGAGAAGATCACCTCGTCCTTGGTGACGAAGAACTCGACTCCGAAAATGCCATGGCCGCCCAAGTTGTCGACGACCTTGCGGGCCATCTCCTGCGCATCGGCCAGCAGATGATCCTTCATGGGCGTCGGCTGCCATGATTCCTGGTAATCCCCCCGCTCCTGCCGGTGCCCGATCGGAACGCAGTAGGACACGCCGTCCCGGGACCGGACGGTCAGCAATGTGATCTCGAACTCGAAAGGAATGAACTCCTCGACGATCACCTTCCTGCGGTCGCCGCGCATGTTGGCCACGGCATAATTCCAGGCCGTCTCAAGATCCGCGGAGGAGCGGACTGTGCTCTGGCCCTTGCCGGAGGACGACATGACGGGCTTGATCACGCAAGGCAGGCCCGTATGCGCCACGGCCGCCATGACCTCCTCCAGGCTCTCCGCATAGCGGTATTTGGATGTGCGAAGACCAAGTTCGGTGGCGGCGAGATCCCGGATCCGGTCGCGGTTCATGGTGAGCGCCGCCGCGCGGGCGGAGGGCACAACCGTGAATCCCCTGTCCTCGAACTCCTGAAGCACTTCGGTGCGGATCGCCTCGATTTCCGGGACGATGAAGTCTGGCTTGTGCTTCTCGATGGCCTGTCTCAGGGACTCGGCATCGAGCATCGAGAACACCTCTGCCTCGTCCGCGACCTGCATGGCGGGCGCGCCGGCATAGGAATCGCACGCAATCACGTAGCAGCCATAACGTTTGGCCGAGATGGCGAACTCCTTGCCCAGCTCGCCCGATCCAAGAAGGAGAATTTTGGCTGTGAACACCATCATGACCTTTCATCCGCTTTGCCGCGAAACACAGGACGCCTGAGCGCGTTCTGTGAAAGCACGGTTTTCAGTCTCTTTCCAGCTGGCCGCACCGGCGTGCCACGAAGTCTGCATCTGGCGCATTCCTGCCGTCGCGCATGCGCATTGTGCAAACTCCAGGTTCATACGTTATGGGGATGCCCAGGAGAAGCGGAATGCTTGGAACGAAGAAGACACCGAACCGCTATGGCAAGCGGGTCACCCGGATTGAACCCCCATCCCTGGAGGAGGCGATCGCCGCCGCGCAGGGTCTGACCGACGATATCGAATGCCAGATCGAGATTGCCTCCCAGCTCATGGGCGCGCCCGAGGAGGAAGTCCGGTCCGCGATCGGGAAGCTCTCGGTCCAGGCCCGTCCCGCGGAGCGGATGGCTGTCGCCAGCCGCATCCTGAACCGGGGCGAGGGAGCCAAAGTCATCGTCGTTGAGCGCCGCCGTCCGCGCCTGGCAGCCCGATAGAATTTTCCTATCGACTTCTGACGATCGGTTCGGGGACCGCGCTAAAGCGGTCCCGTTTTTAGAAGTTGCCCGCATGGTCAAAGGCATCATCCTTGCTTTCCTCGCCTTTGCCGTGTTCGCCTGGGGCGATGCAGTGGTGAAGGCCATCGGTCACGGTCTCGATCCCTTCGAGGTGACCTTCTTCGGCTATCTCATCCCACTCCTGCTTTCGCCAGCCTTCATGCGCTCGGGCGACAGGCTGTCCGATCTCGTGCGCTGGAAGAGCCCCTGGCTCATGGGGCTCCGGGTCTTCTTCATCTCAGTGACGACTCCGCTGAGCGTCATGGCCTTCACGAGGCTTCCCTTCGCCGAGGCCTTCGCGCTCCTGTTCCTGATGCCGAGCCTCGTGACGGTGCTGTCCATCTTCATTTTGAAGGAGACGGTCAGATGGCGTCGCGGCCTCGCCGTCTGCGCGGCCTTCATCGGCGTGCTCATCATCGTCCGCCCCGGCTTCCGGGAGGTTCTTCCGGGCCACGTGATCGCCATAGCGGCGGCCCTTTGCTCCGCGGGCGGAGTGATCATGGGGCGCATGATCGGCACAAGCGAAAAGCGCTACACCCTGATCGGCAGCGTGTTCCTCGGCACGGCCGCCATCGCGGGCGTCCTGATGATCCCCGGCTTCACCTGGCCCGGCCTCCATCAATGGGGGCTCCTGATCGCCTTCGCGGCCACCTCCTTCGTGGCTCAGGCCCTTTTCGTCGTCGCGACCACCTATGCGCCGGCCGACCGGCTGGGGGCCGCGCAATACAGCCAGATCCTCTGGGCACTCCTGATCGGAGCCCTCTTCTTCGACGAATGGCCGGACGCTTTGGCGCTCCTTGGCATCGTCATCGTCGTGGGCGCGGGGCTGTTCATTTTCGCGCGGGAGCGGACCCTGAAGAAGCCCCCCTCGCAAGCTATCCCGATCCCTGTGCCGCAGCCCGAGCCAACGGCCGCGAAAACCGCCACGCGCTGAGACCAGGGGTTTCCCGGGAGGTCGAGAAAGCTGACACTTCGTCCCAAAGCGCTGCTATCCTCGGACGATGCCCGCGAAGCTGCACGCGCGCTGCATTTCAGGCGGATGGGCAAGCGCAGCTAGAATTCGTCACGAGAGAGATCGCATGAAGGTTACCAAGCTGACCCCCAATATTTCGGTTGCCCACCAGCTGACGGAACAGGATCTTGAGGCGGCGGCCGCCGCCGGCTTCAAGACCATCATCAACAACCGCCCGGACGGAGAAGCTCCGGATCAGCCCCGCAGCGAGGCGCTCTCGGCGGCCGCGGATCGTCTGGGACTGGCCTACAGGCATATTCCGGTGGTGCCCGGCCAGCTGTCGGACGAGCAGGTTGAAGCGTTCCGAGCATTCCTGAACGATGCACAAAAGCCTGCCCTCGCCTTCTGCCGCACGGGGACGCGCTCGGCCACCCTGTGGGCGCTTGCGGCCAGCGACCGCCTGTCTGCCAATGAGATCCTGCAGACGACATCCGAGGCCGGCTACGACTTCGAAGCCCTGCGGCCGCAGCTGGAAAGCGCCGCGGCGAAACGCTCCTCCGATTCCTGACCGGCCGGGGACGATCCGGTCCGCATCTCGCATCGGTGCCGTCGCGGTCGCGGCTTTCCGCGCCTCTTGAAGGCTTGTTCAACGCCAGAAGAGGACTGCGATGCCAAGAACCGTCACGAGCGCGCCGCACCAGGCCTGCCATGCGAATCTCGATCCTGTGCGCAGCCACAACATGGGCAGGATGGCGACCGGCGCCATGGAGGAGAGAGTCGAGGCGACCGCAACGCTCGTGCCGGTCAGGGCGATCATCAGCAGTGACATGCCGATGACGTAGCCGATCAGGACCCCGAGCGAGACACGCGCCATGGTGCGCCCGTCCGGAACAGGAATGCCGGTTTTCCATGTCCGCGGCGAACAGAGATACCACGCCCACAGGACGATGACGGCCACGAGCCCTCGCAGCGCCATGACGGCGAAAGGATCGGGCTGATCGACCATCACGGGCCGCATGGAGAGAATTCCGACCGCCTGGCAGAAGGCGGCGAGCACGGCCAACAGCACGCCCGCGCCCGACAGCCGGACCTCCGCATGGACGGACCCGCTGCGGGTCGCATCCCGGCCCGATGCCGGCTTGCCGCTGAACCCCACGGCGAACGCGATTCCGCATGCGACCAGAACGCAGCCGATCAACTGGTTGAGGCCCAGGGTCTCTCCGAGGACCAGAAAGCCGAGGATCGCCGCAAAGGGGGCACTCAACGAGAAAATCAGCCCGGTTCGACGGGCGCCGATCAGGGCAATGCCTGCATTCAGCGCCGGGTCGGCGATGACGATCGCCACAAGGCTCGAGAGCACGATCAACGGGAGATGGCTCGCGGAAATGCTGCTCCAGCCCCCGAGAGCCGTGGCAATGGCTGCCAGCATCAGGAAGCCGATCAGCATGCGCCAGCGGGACAGGGCCATGGGCCCGCCGACGCCCTTGACGACTTCGGCGGAGATCAGTGTCGCCAGCGCGATGCAGAACGACGTGCCGAGAGCGAAGAAAGCCAAGGGGAGTTCCTTGCCGGGATTGAACGGGCAGAGCCGTGGTCGAAGGCCCGACGCTTCCCATAGCAGATAGCCATCGAAGCGCCACAGAATCCCCAAGCGTCGGTTCCGAAGCGAACAAGAATCCTGGACGGATGCGGGCTTCCGGCATGCATGAAAAAGGCGGCTCCGGAGAGCCGCCTCGAGAAGACGCTGGACCGGTCACGGAGGACCAGGTCCATCTATCGGGCTGGACGCCCTAGCGCATCGGACGGACCCAGCGGGCCACGCCAGCGAAAACTGGACCCGGTTTTCCGCCGCATCCGATGCGCCAGCCAAGAGAAGGAGTCTCGGATCAATCCCAAAAGTGCAAGTCCACTTTTCACGTCCGAGGCTCTAGCCGCCATAAGGCGACACGCAGGCCTGCCGGGGGCCGTTCAGGGGCTGGTAGCTGTTGTCCGAGACGCGATAGGACTTCCAGCGGTTCGTGCACCAGTTGACATGCGCGGCGCTCAGGCGGGCCGGAGCATAGACGGGCGGCGCGACGACAACCGGCGGCTGAGCGATGGCCCCTCCGATGAGAGCCCCCGCAACGAAGGCCGCGGGCGGGAACCACCATCCATTGTAGTGGCGATAGCCGCGACGATACTCCCGCGATCCGCGATGCCCGTTATAGTAGCCCCAATTGCCGCGCCGTTCGAAACGCGGATGCTCGACACGGCGCTCCTGCCTCGGCGGATTTAAACGAGGGCGTTCGACTCTGTTACGATCGCCATCACGGCGGAACTGCGCCAGTTGCACGGTGGCCCCGGCGGCTTCAGGCTTCATGAAAGGTATAGGGGCCGCATCCGCGGAAGATATCGCAGCACCCAAAGCACCCATCGTCAAGCAGACCGCAGTAATTCCAGACACTACTCTCTTCATCACTCTCTCCGAAGGCAAATGGTGAACAACGCTGCCTTGAGGTGATTTTGGCCCGTGCAGGTGAATGCCGACTGAATACAGCCATTAAGCTTTGGTAATGTTCGGACGCAATGGATCAGCCAGCGCGTTCATCCATCGTACGCGGCCCTGCCTAGACTCTGGCAGCCATGGCTGTTTTCGCCCTTACGAGGTCATTCATCCATCCCATCGTGCGCCCTGGAGCGCGTCGAGCGGGATCTTGAGGTAGCGCCTGCCATTGCTTTCCGGCTCCGGCAGCCGGCCGCCGCGGATGTTTACCTGGAGGGCGCTCAGAATCAGCTTTGGCATCGGCAGTTCGCGGTCCCGCGCCTCACGCAGGGCGACGAACTCCTCCTCGGTCTTCGCCGCCACGAGATGCTTGTTCCCGCATCTCTGCTGCGCAACGGTGCTCTCCCACCTGGGTTCGCGCCCACCCGGCCGGTAGTCGTGCCCGGTGAACAGGCGCGTTTCGTCCGGCAGCGCCATGATGCGCTGGATGCTGCGCCACAGAGTCCTGGCCGAACCGCCAGGGAAATCGGCACGGGCAGTGCCGCCATCGGGCATGAAGATGGTGTCATGGACGAAGGCCGCGTCGCCGACGAGATATGCGATGGAGGCGAGCGTATGACCCGGCGTGAACATCACCTCGACGCCCATATTGCCGATCGTGAAGCGATCGCCGTCGGCGAACAGCCGGTCCCATTGCGAGCCGTCGGTCGGGAAGCTGTCCGGCCAATTGTAGATGTCCTTCCAGAGCTTCTGAACCTCGACCACCTTCTCGCCGATGCCGGTTCGCGCTCCCGTCCGGTCCCTGAGATAGCCAAGCGCTGAGAAGTGATCGGCGTGAGGGTGCGTGTCGAGGATCCATTCAAGGGTGTAACCCTCGCGCCCGATATGGGCGAGGAGTTCATCGGCCGACATCGTGGCCGTCGTGCCCGAGTTCGGGTCGTAGTCGAGGACCGGGTCGATGATGGCGCAGTTCCCCGTCTCGGGATCGGCAACCACGTATTGCACGCTGCCGGTGCGCTTCTCATAGAAGCCCTTCACGATGGGGCGATCGTGCAAAGGCGAGGTCAGAGACGACATCGGCCCGCTCCTCCTGCTGACGAACTGGAACCCTGGTCAAGGCAGGACTATAAGGCAAAGATTCCCGCAATCCCACCTGCCCATAGGGGTGGTCACGTTTCGGAGGGTGCCCGGGGCGGTGCTTTGGTGGTCATGCCGATAAGAGGCGAAGGCCCTTCGGTCGGGCTCGAGCAGGAACCGCGGCTTCGCGGGAGGCAGGCCCCGCCGCCTGCATGAATGGCGACCCCTGCAGGGCTCGAACCTGCGACCTACTGCTTAGAAGGCAGTTGCTCTATCCAGCTGAGCTAAGGGGCCGTCAGGCCTCTGGCCCGGGGACCTTAGTGGGTCCAGGGGCCGACGCGATTAAACTTGAAATTGTCCGAATAGGAAATAGTGCGCCGCTTGACCTCGTGCGGCTCCTCCACCCGGTAGGCGATGCCCTCGCGCTCGGCATAGGCCATCGCCTCTTCCTTGGTGTCGAACCACAGGCGGAGCTGCTGGCGGGTATCGCCGGAGCTCGTCCAGCCCATGAGCGGCTCGATCTCGCGGGGCTTGTCCTGCTCGAACACGAGCAACCATTGCTTGGTCCGGGCCAGGCCGGACTGCATTGCGGATTTGGCGGGTTTGTAAATCCGGGCAGGCATTGGTCTCTCGCACTCCCTCCAAGACTTTCACCGGTGAAAATGGTCGGGGCGGCAGGATTTGAACCCGCGACCCTCTGCTCCCAAAGCAGATGCGCTACCAGACTGCGCTACACCCCGAGTCTTTCAACGGCTTGGTTTCTCTAGCGATTTGAGAACCCCTACGCAAGCCCAAGGTTTCAGGGTTCAGAACAATAAGAGCCCTTCGGTGCTTTTCAAGCGCTACCGCTTGAAGAGCGGGTGCTCGACCCGGTCACCGGGCTTGATTCCGAGCTTGGCCGCAGTCCCGGCATTCAGCTCCAGGACGGCAAGGACCGGCTCGCCGGACGGAATGGTGCGCGTGGAGAGAGGCTCCGTATTGGCGGCGATCCGCGCGATGCTGCCATTGGGCCTAATGAACAGCATGTCCAGGGACAGATAGGTATTCTGCATCCACATGGAGACCGGTTCGACCCGACCGAAATCGAACAGCATGCCCCGATCAGGCGCCATGGAACGGCGGAACATCAGCCCTTGCGCCCGATCCGCGTCGTTGCGGGCGACCTCGACCTGGAAGCTCTGCTTCCGCCCACCCTGCGTGACGATCGACAGGGTCTCGAGAGACTGGGCATAGGCCATTCCGGCCAAGGCGATCACAAGGCCGAAGGCCGGAAGAACCGGGCGAATACGCTGGAACACGAATGGGACCCGTCAGTGGGAGTGCGGCAGGGCCGTGTCGGCGAGCCGGACCTCGGCGGCCATGAGGCCCTTCGATCCATCGCCGAAGCGCACGAAGACGCGCTCGCCGGGCTTCAGTTCGGCGATGCCGTAGCGGCGTAGCGTCTCCATATGCACGAAAATGTCCGGCTTGCCCTCCCCCTGGGTCAGGAAACCGAACCCGCGCAGACGGTTGAACCACTTCACGACCGCCGGCTCCAGGCCGCTGGTGGGCACCACCTGCACATGGGTGCGCGGCAGCGGCAGCTCGGACGGGTGCAGGGCCGTCGATTCGTCGAGGGAGATAATGCGGAAAGCCTGAAGGCCCCGGGGGCGCTGAACCGCTTCCACCACGATCCGGGCGCCCTCGTTGGCTGCCTGGAACCCGTCCCGGCGGAGGCAGGTCACATGCAGAAGAACGTCAGGCATGCCGTTGTCGGGTACGATGAATCCGAACCCCTTGGCGACGTCGAACCACTTGATTCGGCCGCTCACCTGGATGAGTTCGAGGGAGTTCTCCTCCGCCGGGGTCTGGGCGACCTCGCGGCGACCTTGATCGAAGGAGGAGTTTTCCTCTCGAAGATTGAAGGAGTTAGTGCCGAAATCGCTAGTCATGAATAAACCCGAACTCGAATCAAAAAACCCGATTCTTAAAAAGAGGATAACATCGTCCTGAATCAGGGGAAGCCGGAAACATGCCTTAAAATGCAATGAATTTTTCGGCACCCGGCGAGAGCCTTGAAATCATGGGATAAATGCCCGCAGAACGGATCCGATTTCTGCATGGATCACCAGATCGGCCATTTGGTCTAGTGGAGTCGGCTCCCGGTTGATGATCACGAGCTGCGCGCCGTTTTCCTTGGCGAAGGCCGGAAAGGCGGCGGCCGGATAGACCACCAGGGACGATCCCACCACGAGGCAGAGGTCGCAGCTCGCCATGAGCTTTCGTGCCCGACGCATGGGCTCTTCCGGCATGGACTGGCCGAAGGAGATGGTCGCCGACTTCAGAATGCCTCCGCATGCGACGCATTCGGGAGGATCCCCGCTCGCCTCGTAGCGGCCCCTGATCCAATCGAGTTCGTGGCGGCGCCCGCAGGAGAGGCACGCCGCGTAGGTGCCGTTGCCATGCAGCTCCACGACCTGTTCTTCGGACAGCCCGGAATCCTGATGAAGACCGTCGATGTTCTGCGTGATCACCGCCGGCATGATTCCCGACAGGACGAGAGAAGCGATCCCGAGATGTCCCGCGTTGGGCCGCGCACCGCGATAGAGATCGTCCATGACGAATTTGCGCCGCCATGCCTCGCGGCGCGCTTCTGCGCTTTGAACGAACTGCGCGAAGGAAATAGGCTTGTGGCGCATCCATGGACTGTCGGCGGACCGGAAATCCGGAACGCCGCTTTCGGTCGAAATGCCGGCACCCGTAAACCCGGCGACGATCCGAGCGCCTCCGATCATTTCCTGCAATGTGGCGATTGACGCAGCGAGGTTCCCGGTCATGTCCCATGATATATGCCATTGCGACTGGGATAGAAGCGCCTTTCAACGACAGGATCAGCCTCACGTGAGCGACAACCTCTCCTGCATCGGATCCGACCGCGGCCTCCCCTCGGCTGGCGCGCCGGCCGGACTGCCACATGTCGCCGCATCGCAGCGATGGGACGCCATCGACGTGGCTCGCGGCCTCGCGATCCTGGCCATGATCGTCTATCACTTCAGCTGGGACCTGAGTTTCCTGCAGCTCATCGAGACGAACATTCTCCAAATTCCAGCATGGCGCTGGTTCGCGCGCGGCATCGCAGGCTCGTTCCTTCTCCTGGCGGGGCTCGGCCTCGTTCTCGCCCATGCGCGGGGCTTTCGCCGATTGCCGTTTCTGAAGCGCCTCGCGAAGGTCGGAGGCGCAGCCCTGGCCGTCACCCTCGTCACCTTCTTCGCCTTCCCCGAAAGCTACATCTTCTTCGGCATTCTCCACTGCATCGCCGCATCGAGCGTGCTGGCGCTCCCGTTCCTGCAGCTGCATCCGGCCCTTGTGCTGCTCGTCGCGATCTTCTTCTTCGTCGGGCCCTCGCTCTTCACGAGCCCTGCCCTCGATGCGCCCTATCTCGACTGGCTGGGCCTCGGCTCCGCCCTCCCGGTGACGAATGACTACGTGCCCCTGTTTCCATGGTTCGGCATGGTTCTGCTCGGGATAGCCCTGGGCAAGACGCTCCTGCCCCGCGCCGGGACGTTGAGCCTCGCACGCTGGCGCGCGCGGAACGTTCTCTCCGGGCCGATTGCTTGGGCCGGACGAAAAAGCCTTCCGATCTACCTCATCCACCAGCTCGTGCTGCTCGCTCTTCTGTATGGCGTGCTGCAGGTCACCGGTCCCAACCCGAGGGCCGAGGCAAGGCCCTTCATGAACGACTGCGTGGAGACCTGCATCATGCAGAATGCCGAGCCGGGGATGTGCCGCTCCGTTTGTTCCTGCACCGTCGACACGTTGCGCCAGGACCAGGGCGACCTGTGGCGGAAGGTGCTGAGCGGAACCACAACGCCGGAGGACCGGACGCAGATGTCCCGCACGGCCCAGCAATGCCTGAGGCGAGCGCCATCCTAGCTCCACCCTCTCCGAGGCCGCATCCGTCCGCGTGACCGGGGATTGAAATCGCAGCGTCCGCGAGCAGGCGTTGAGAAGCCTGATATGAGCGATCGAAATTTTCTCACGCAAATTCCCAAACGGAACTTGCGCAACGTCAATATAATTGCTATATCATATCGCAACGATACACAGCACCACGTCTTGACCAATCAGCTTTATGCGCTTCAGGGGCGGCCGATGACTCACCTGTCGGATGCGAAGATCGCTTGTCAAATCGTGGATCTCTGCCGATGGATCAGCGAAGGAAGCATTCCTCGCATCGAAATGGGCATGTCGCTGACCCATGATCTGCATTTCGACTCCCTGAAACTCATGCAGTTCTTCTCGGGCATCGAGGATCTCTACGCAGGTCTGGCACTTGAAGATTGGTTCATCGAGCACGCGTCGGGCGGGCGGGACACCATCGGCAACGTCGTGCGCTACATCGCCCATGCCCTCCCCCTCGCGACAGTGAGGTCTTCCTATGGCCCTCCACGGAACACTGGCCCCTGCGACAGGATCGATCCGGCCCGTTGTCGCTCCTCCTTGGAGTTCCAATCTCCATACTCCCTGGAAGATGCCGCTCGACCGGCGCCCCATCGATTTTCCGCATGCGCGGAAACCTTGAACGACAACATGCCGGGTAAAAGCCTCCATGGCGCGAAACCAGGCGGTGATCGGCTTTCGCATGGGATCGACGAACGCTCGGATTGATGACCGGGCGCCTGGAGATCGGCAACGCCTCTGATCTTCGTCGCCGCTGGCGGCAAAATGTTTGCGGTCACGGATCATTCCACCCCGGCCCGAGGGCTTTCCTGACGAGAGGCTCTCGCGTGAGGCCGGACTGCAAGCGCCACCCCATCCGAACATGAATTGTCATGCCTTTTCGAAAGGCCCGAGACCGTTGGAATAGCCGACGCGGTGCGACCGCGAGACCGGGATGCAGGCATTGTCAGCGATGCGCCCTGGCGTGCCGCACGCATCCCGCAAAGGCCACTTTGCGACAAACTGCTGTGAACGAAGCGAGGCAGGGCGCAAGAGTCGCTGGAAAAGTCCCGCGACTTTCGCGTTAAACATCAGATCTCCAAGCAATCGTTCCCATGAGGTGCCGTCTTGTTGCGGGACTATCTCACCGACCTTCCCCTGATCGCGATCCTTCGTGGATTGCGCCCTGATTCAGCCGAAGCTGTCGGTCTCGCTCTGGTCGAGGCCGGCTTTCGCGTCATCGAGGTTCCGCTGAACTCGCCGGACCCGTTCCGCAGCATCGAGATTCTGGCCAAGACCATGCCGGGCGACGTTCTCGTCGGGGCAGGAACCGTCCTCGACCCGGAACAGGTCAACGGTGTCCATGACGTAGGCGGCAAGCTGATCGTCATGCCGCATGGCGACGTGGACGTGATCCGTTCCGCCAAGAAGCACGGCCTCGTCTGCACGCCAGGGGTCGCCACGCCGACGGAGGCCTTCGCGGCCCTGAAGGCGGGTGCGGACGCGATCAAGATCTTTCCGGCGGAGGGCGTCCCTCCCGCCGTCGTGAAGGCCTGGCGGGCAGTGCTGCCTAAGGACACCATCGTGCTGCCCGTCGGGGGCATCAAGCCCGACACCATGAAGCCCTATGTGGATGCGGGCGCCAACGGCTTCGGCCTGGGCTCCGCCCTCTTCACCCCTGCCATGGCTGTGGAGGACATCGCCCGCAATGCGCGCGCCTTCGCGAGCGCGTGGCGTGATCTCCGCTCAAGCTGAAGCTCCCACCCTCGCAGGAACCGCCGCGACCGGAAGGCGTTCACACGGCAAGGCTTCAACAGGAGTTTCACCATGAAGACACTGGCACTTGCCCTGGCTGTTTCCGCCCTGAGCACGGTGGCGTTCGCTCAGGACACCACGACCACGATCAAGAAGGAGGAGGGCCTCCTGGGCAGCAAGACGACCGTCGAGCAGAAGCGCGAGCCGAGCACGACCTCCTCGACGACCGTGACCACCGGCTCGTCCGTCGGCTGCACAACCGAGACCAAGCAGAAGACCGACGAGTTCGGCGACACGACCACGAAGAAGACAACCGAGTGCTGAGCGCCCTCGCCTCGCGGCAACGAGCCCGGCTTGATAGCCGGGCTTTTTCATGCGCGGGCCCTCCGGGCATTTTTAGGCCAATGGATCCGGTTCGCTGCCAGAAAATCCGGCTAGGCAAAGAAGAGAGATGATTTCACGTCAGTGGAAACTCTAGCGGCGCTTGCCGCCGCGAAAGAACGGGATCGTCAGGAGGCGGCGTCCCGTCTCGTCCACGATCTCGAGTTCGATATTGCCCGCATCGCGCAACTCGTCGCGGAGTTCCTCCACCGTCGCGATGGCTTCGGCGCGGGCGGCTTCCAGATCGGGCAGCTCGATGCCCTCCTCATCCTCATCGACATCGTAACCGTCGCGAATATTGAAGAAGAAGCGAGGCATGGCAGGACGCTCAGGAATGGAGGGACGGCGAGAAAACGCCGTTTGTTGCAGCCGGTTCACTGTAGCGTCGTTGCCCCTCCTTCGGACATCGGAATCTTGGGCGAGGTGGCCGTTATGCAGCACAACTTCCTGAATCCGCGCCATGGAGCTTTTCGCCACCCTGCGCGTTGAAGCAACCGCCAAGGGTAGATGAGGGAAACCGCTTAGGTTGTGCCATGATTCATCGATCCCTTGCCGTGCTGTCTGTTCTCGGCTGCTCCCTCGTTGCCGGCTCCATCGAAAGCTCCGCGCAGGCCCAGGCCTCGTGCGGACCGCGCCACCAGATCGTGAAGCTGCTCTCCGATCGATACAAGGAAGATCCCGTCGGCATCGGCCTCGCCCGGCCGGGCCAGGTGCTGGAGGTCTTCGCCTCCCAGGCCGGAACCTGGTCGATGGTCATGACCATGCCGGACGGCAAAGCCTGCCTGATCGCGGCCGGAGAAAATTGTGAGATGATGACGAAGATCAAGGGCGACCCGGCGTGAAGCTGCGAGCCCTCGGAAAAGTCAGCCTGAAATGAGCGGGAAGAAAGTGGCGCGCCCTAGGGGAGTCGAACCCCTCTTTCCTGCGTGAAAGGCAGATGTCCTAACCGATAGACGAAGGGCGCGCTGTGCTTCGGAGCGTTGCCGCCGCGAAGTGGGCGGACATATAGATGGGTTCGTGACGCACCGCAAGCGCCAGTTTCGATTTATTCAGGCCTTGCTGCATCCATGATGCGCAGCTCGGCTTTTTCCTGCCCTCCCCATCGATCGATGGAGAGGGTGCCGGCCACATGCAGGGTGTTTCCGATAGCATCGGAGAGCGCGATTCCGAGCGGCTGTCCCGCCGCGCGGAAGGCGATTCCCCCGATGAGGCTGCCATCGCCGCCGCGCAGCTTCACCCGCATGTGCCCGCCGCTGCCGACTTCCCTGGCCTCGACGAGGCGATGCTGCGGAAAAACGAACATCGGTTCCGGCTGGCCTGATCCGAACGGCCCCGCCCGTTCGAGCGCGGTCACGAGCGCGGGCTGAGCGCCCGCCGCCGTGAGGGTGGAATCGATCGCGAACTGATCGTTGAGGCGCATGGTGCTGACGGGCTCGTTGAGCTTGTCCGTGACGAAAGCGAGGAAACGGTCAAGTTCGGTCGCCTTGATCGTCACGCCCGCCGCCATGGTATGACCGCCGCCCTTGATGGCGATTCCAGCCTCCACGGCGGCGCGCACCGCGTGGCCCAGATCAACTCCCGGCACGGAGCGCCCGGATCCCGTGGCCGTGCCGTCGGGATTGAGAGTGAACGCGAAGGCCGGGCGCCGGAAGCGTTCCTTGGTGCGGGCGGAGATGAGCCCGACGACGCCGGGATGCCATTCGGCGGAGGCCGTCACGAGCACCGGCTGATCGGGGGCCTTCTCCAGAACCATCATGGCCTGGGCCTCGGCCTCCTGGACCGCCACCACCTCGATGGCCTGGCGCTCCCGGTTCAGCCGGTCGAGCTCTCCGGCGATCTGCCCCGCCTGGACCGAATCTTCCGTCAGCAGGAGACGGGAGCCGAGCGCCGCATCGCCGATGCGCCCACCCGCGTTGATGCGCGGCCCCACGAGATAGCCGAGGTGCCAGGCCTCCGGCGCTCCGGCGAGACCCGCCGTGTCCAGGAGCGCCGCCAGCCCGACCCGGCGGCGGCCGCGCATGATGGCGAGCCCCTGACGCACGAAGGCGCGGTTGAGGCCGAGCAGCGGCACCACGTCGGCGACGGTGGCGAGGGCCACGAGGTCGAGGCTGCCCATCAGGTCCGGCTCGGGCCGGTTCCGGAAGAAGCCGCGCGACCGCAGGACCCGGTTGAGCGCCACGAGGAAGAGGAACACCACGCCCGCGGCGCAGAGATGCCCGAGCCCCGAGAGGTCGTCCTGCCGGTTCGGGTTCACGATGGCGAGCGCCTCGGGCAGGTGCTCGGGCGCCTGGTGGTGATCCAGCACGAGCGGATCGAGGCCGAGGCGCCTCGCCTCCGCGAGCGGCTCGATGCTGGCCGTGCCGCAATCGACCGTGACCAGGATGTCCGCCCCCTGCGCCTTCAGCGCCCGGATGGCGTCCACATTGGGGCCATAGCCCTCCGTGATCCTGTCCGGAATGTGGATCGCATAGGAGATCCCGCAATGGCGCAGATATTCGGCCAGGAGGGCGGCGCTGCAGGCCCCGTCCACGTCATAATCGCCGAAGATCGCGACCTTTTCCGTGCGCATGACGGAATCCGCCAGCCTGGAGGCAGCCGCCTCCATGTCGGTGAGCACATGCGGATCGGGCATCAGGTCCCGCAGGCGGGGATTGAGGAAACCTTCCGTCTCGTGGATGCCGATGCCGCGTCCGGCGAGCACCCGCGCCAGGATGTCCGGCACCCCGTGTGTCTGGGCGATGGCGAGGGCAATGGCGCTCTGGGCGGCACTGCAGCGTTCGACCCAGGTGCGGCCCAGGACGGAATGGGTCACGCCCAGGAACGGCTTCGGCAGGGAGATAGGAGATGATTCGGTCACAGAAACAATATTAACCGCGAAATGTGGTCAAAACACCTTGCGGTATTGGATGAAGCCGCTGCGGGACGCAACCTTGTCGTAGAGCGCCTGCGCGTCCGTGTTGGTCTCGTGCGTCAGCCAGTAGACACGGGCGGCTCCATCGGCTCGCGCCCGCTCATAGACCGCCTCGATCAGGGCCCGCCCGACCCCGCGACCGCGTGCCTCCTCGGCCGTGAAGAGATCCTGCAGATAGCAATAGTCGCTCACCGTCCAGGTGGAGCGGTGATAGAGAAAATGCACGATGCCGACGATCCTGCCGTCGGCGACGGCCGCGAAGCCGTGCATGGGCTCGGCCGGATCGTTGAGCCGCCTCCAGGTATTCTCCGTCACCTCGGCGGGCGCGGTCGTCTTGTAGAAGGTCAGGTAGCCCTGCCAGAGCGGCTCCCAGGCCTTACGGTCGTCAGGGGTGAGAGGGCGTATCTCAATCATGCCTAAGCCTCGAAACGGAGATGGCCGGGACGAGCCCGGCCATGACGAAGTTGCGTTCTGATACGGACACCAGCCGGTCTCAGTCGAGGTGGAACTTCGACAATTCGCGGTGCTCGCCGTGGATGCGGCGCACGGTGCCCGTGGCGGAGCGATAGACCACGGTCTCCGTGGTGATCACTTCCCTGCCGAAATGCACGCCCCTGAGGAGTCCGCCGTCGGTCACGCCGGTGGCAGCCACGATCACGTCGCCGCGGGCGAGGTCCGTCACGTCGTATTTCCTGTCCGGATCGGTCACGCCCATCTGGAGCGCGCGGGCGCGCTTCTCCTCCGTGTCGAGGATGAGGCGGCCCTGCATCTGGCCGCCGATGCAGCGCAGAGCTCCGGCCGCCAGGACGCCCTCAGGCGCGGCGCCGATGCCGAGATACAGGTCGATCCCCGTATCGGCCGGCTTCGTGGTGAAGATCACGCCCGCCACGTCGCCATCGGTGATCAGGCGGACGCCTGCGCCGGTCTTGCGGATGGCGGCGATCAGCTCCGCATGGCGCGGGCGGTCGAGCACAAGGCAATTGATCTCGTTCGGCTTCACGCCCTTCGCCTTGGCGAGGGAGTGGATGTTGTCCTCGGCCGACGCGTCGAGGTCGACCACACCGGCCGGATAGCCCGGGCCGATGGCGATCTTGTGCATGTAGACGTCGGGAGCCGCCAGCAGCGTGCCGGCCTCGGCCATGGCCATGACGGCGATGGAGCCCGGCATGTCCTTGGCGCAGAGCGTGGTGCCCTCGAGCGGGTCGACGGCGATATCCACCTTCGGGCCGTGCTTGTTGCCGACCTTCTCGCCGATGAAGAGCATCGGCGCCTCGTCGCGCTCGCCCTCGCCGATCACCACGGTGCCGTCGATGGGGAGCTTGTTGAGCTCGCGGCGCATGGCGTCCACGGCGGCTTGGTCCGCCGCCTTTTCGTTGCCGCGCCCACGCAGTCGGGCCGAAGCCACCGCCGCGCGCTCAGTGACGCGGACGAGCTCCATGGTCAGGATGCGCTCGATGAGTTGCCCCGGTTGGACGGTAATGTCTTGCGACATGGATGTGTCGACTCCCTCTTGAAGGTGACGGGTGGGCCTGGCGCCCGCCTGCCGTTTAATCGCGTTCGATGCGAATGACTTGGGGCGGCTCGGCGATAAGACCATCCCCCGAGATCTTATCCAGTGCGGAACGGATGGCAGCCTCCGTCGCCGCATAGGTGATGAGGACGAGGGAAACCGGCGCTCCGGAGCGGCCATGGGGGTCCTGCGTGGCGGCCTGTTCGGACCGCTTCTGCAGGATGCTCTCGAGCGAAATATCGGCCTCCGCCATCCGGGTGGCGACGCCCGCGGCCACGCCGGGCCGGTCATGGACCGTCAGGCGAACGTAATAGCCGCCCTCATGGCGCTGCATGGGCGCCCGGGGCGCCGCTTCCAGCTGATCGACGGGCTTGCCGAAGAGCGGCTGGACCACGCCGGCCGCCACATCCGCGATGTCGGCCACGACCGCGGAGGCGGTGGCGTCGCCCCCTGCCCCCGGCCCGATCAGGGTGAGTTCGCGCACCGCATCCGCGTCGATGGTCACGGCGTTCGTGACGCCCATGACCTGCGCGATGGACGAGGCCCTCGGGACCATGGTGGGATGGACGCGCTGCTCGATGCCGGTCTGCGTCCGCTCGGCGACCCCGAGCAGCTTGATGCGGAACCCGAGCTCCTTGGCCATGGAGAGATCGAGCGGGGTGATGGAGGAGATGCCCTCCACATAGATCGCGTCGGCGTCGATCCGGGTGCCGAAGGCAAGGCTCGTGAGAATGGCGAGCTTGTGGGCCGTGTCGAAACCTTCCACGTCGAAGGTCGGGTCGGCTTCCGCATAGCCGAGGCGCTGAGCGTCCTTCAGGCATTCCTGGAAGGTCAGCCCTTCCAGCTCCATGCGGGAGAGGATGTAGTTGCAGGTGCCGTTGAGAATGCCGTAGAGCCGCGAGACGCGGTTGCCGGGCAGAGCCTCCCGCAGGGTCTTGATGATCGGAATGCCGCCGGCGACGGAGGCCTCGAAAGCAATGGACGCGCCACGGCTCTCCGCGAGCTGCGCCAAGGCCAGGCCGTGCTTGGCCAGCAGCGCCTTGTTGGCGGTGACCACATGCTTGCCCTGGGACAGGGCCGCCTGCACGACCTCCAGGGCCGCGCCATCGGCGCCGCCCACCAGCTCGACCACGCAATCCACGTCCGCCGAGCGGGCGAGGTCCACGGGATTGTCGAACCACGCGAACCGGGAGAGATCGACGCCGCGATCCTTCGACCGGTCACGGGCCGATACGGCCACGACCTCGACGGGTCGGCCCCCCCTCTGGGTGACAGTCTCGTTCCGGCGTTCGAGGATCCGAATAACCGAAGCGCCAACGGTACCGAGGCCGGCGATGCCCACCTTGAGAGGACGTGTCACGGACAAAAGCTCCCTTTAAAACCGGGTTGCTCTTTACGACCGCCAAGCTCCCATGTCCATGCGGGGACAAAAAACTTGGCCGGGAAGACACGGTCGGCCCTGTCCTTCCGGGCTCACCCCCTGCGCGCCAGGGGCACGACATTATGAAGGGTCTGGTCCGCGTTGTCGAAGAACTTGCGGATATTGCGCGCGGCCTGGCGGATGCGCTGCTCGTTCTCCACGATGGCGATGCGGACGTAATCGTCCCCGTGCTCGCCGAAGCCGATGCCGGGCGCCACCGCCACGTCGGCCTTTTCGACCAGCAGCTTGGAGAATTCCAGGCTCCCCATGCTGCGGAACTTCTCCGGGATCTGCACCCAGGCGAACATGGAGGCGCTCGGAGCCGGAATGGGCCAGCCCGCCTTCCCGAAGGATTCGACCAGCACGTCGCGGCGCTTCTTGTAGGTGGCCCGCATCTCGCGGATGCAATCGTCGCGGCCGTTGAGGGCCGCGGTCGCCGCCACCTGCACCGGCGTGAAGGCGCCGTAATCGAGATAGGACTTCACGCGGGCGAGCGCCGCGAGCAGGCGCTCGTTGCCGACCGCGAAGCCGATGCGCCAGCCTGCCATGGAGAAGGTCTTGGACATGGAGGTGAATTCCACGGCCACATCCATGGCGCCCGGAACCTGGAGAATCGACGGCGGCGGGTTCTTCTCGTCGAAATAGACCTCCGAATAGGCGAGGTCCGAGAGAAGGATCAGCTCATGCTTCTTCGCGAAGGCCACGAGGTCCCGGTAGAAGTCGAGGGAGGCCACATAGGCCGTGGGGTTCGACGGGTAGCAGACCACGAGCGCCACGGGCTTCGGGATCGAGTGCATGACGGCGCGCTCGGCCGCCACGAAGAAGTCCGGGGTCGGCTCGGCCGGGACGGAGCGGATCACGCCGCCCGCCATGAGGAACCCGAAGGCGTGGATGGGGTAGCTCGGATTGGGCACGAGGATCACGTCGCCCGGCTCCGTGATGGCCTGCGCCATGTTGGCGAAGCCCTCCTTCGATCCCAGCGTCGCCACCACCTGCGTGTCGGGATTGAGCTTCACGCCGAAGCGGCGCTCGTAATACCCGGCCTGGGCGCGGCGCAGGCCCGTAATGCCCTTCGAGGCCGAGTAGCGGTCCGTGCGCGGCTTGCCGACGGTTTCGACGAGCTTGTCGATCACATGCTGCGGCGCCGGCAGGTCCGGGTTGCCCATGCCCAGATCGATGATGTCCGCTCCATTGGCGCGGGCGGCGGCTTTGATGCGGTTGACCTGCTCGAAGACATAGGGCGGAAGGCGCTTGATGCGGTAAAAGTTCGACATGGACTCTGTCCTCGAGCGGGTTCGGATCAATCCGGTATAGATTCTAGCGGTTGGTATTGGAATTTGTCTTCCGGCTGGATCGCTGCGGCGTGTTGACCGGGATCTTGACCGGCTCGGGCGGAGGCGTTCCGCCCAGGCGGGCCGCGGCGGCGCCGGCGGCCTCGTTCAGGGCGCGAAGCGCATCGAGCTCGGCCTCTTCGGCCTTGACCTCTTCGGCCGTCCTGGCTGCCGTGGGACGCCCCTCCTCGCTCCGGCCGATCGGCATGTAATCCAGGTTCTGCGGGCGGGACTGGGCCACGAAGTCCGGCGTGGCCGCCACCTTGGGCCCGGCCCCGACCGCGACCGCGATATCCCGCACGGGATTGGAACCACCCGCACAGGCCGTGACGTTAGCAGCAACCAGCGTCGCCAGGAGCAGGGCGGAGGCGCGGGACGCTGTAGGAAACCGGATACGCATTATCGCTAACCTAAGAAGATGACTGCACAGGATGGGGAACGAACGCTAAGATGCTCGAAATGCTCACCCTGGGCAATGGCGCGACATAGAGGGAGATCGCCTTATGGACAAGCCATATGGTGGAGAGAAGACCCACAACTCAGGCCCGGATTTCGATGAGCTCTCCCGCAACATGGCTCGCTTCTTCGAGGGCGCGACGAAGGCCGCCGCCGCCTGTCTCAAGCCATTGGAGGAGCGCGGGTCCCCCCCTGAAATGGCGAATGATGTTTCGGAAGCGGTCAAGACGCTGGGCCGCGTCGCCGAATCCTGGATGAGCGACCCCCAGAAATCCTTCGAGGCGCAGGCGCGCCTCGGCTCGCAGTTCCTCAACCTGTGGGCCTCGACCCTGAGGAAGGCGCAGGGCGAGCCCGTCGAGCCGGTGGCGGAGCCCGAGCCCAAGGACAGCCGCTTCAAGGATCCCGAATGGGTGGAGAACCCGATCTTCGATTTCCTGAAGCAGGCCTACCTGATTTCCTCCCGCTGGGCGGCCGACATGGTGGACGAAGCCGAAGGCCTCGACGAGCGCACCCGCCACAAGGCGCAGTTCTACCTCAAGCAGATCACGAGCGCGCTCTCGCCGTCGAATTTCCTGCTGACCAACCCCGAACTCATCCGCGAGACGGTCAAGGAGAACGGGGCGAATCTCGCCCGCGGCATGGCGATGCTGGCGGAGGACATCCAGTCCGGCCAGGGCGAGCTCAAGATCCGCCAGACCGATCCCGCCAATTTCAAGATCGGAGTGAATATCGCGACGACACCCGGCAAGGTGATCTTTCGCAATGATCTGATCGAGCTCCTCCAGTACGCGCCCACGACCGAACAGGTGCTCAAGCGCCCGCTTCTCATCGTGCCTCCCTGGATCAACAAATACTACATCCTGGACCTCAACCCCGAGAAGAGCTTCATCCGCTGGGCGGTCGACCAGGGTCTCACGGTGTTCTGCATCTCCTGGGTCAACCCGGAAGCGCAGCACGCGGAAAAGGGCTTCGAGCATTACATGCGCGAGGGCATCTTCGCGGCGCTCGACGCGATCGAGCAGGCCACCGGCGAGAAGAAGGTGACGGCCATCGGCTATTGCGTCGGCGGCACCCTGCTTGCCGTCTCCATGGCCTATATGGCGGCCAAGCGCGACAAGCGCATCGACAGCGCCACCTTCTTCACCGCGCAGGTGGATTTCACCCATGCGGGAGACCTGAAGGTCTTCGCCGACGAGGAGCAGATCCGCACCATCGAGGCCCAGATGAGGAAGCGGGGATATCTCGAAGGCTCGCACATGGCCAATGCCTTCAACATGCTGCGGCCGACGGACCTGATCTGGTCGAACGTCGTGAACGTCTACATGAAGGGCAAGGCTCCCACCGCGTTCGACCTGCTCTACTGGAATTCGGATTCCACCCGCATGCCGGCGGCGAACCATGCGTTCTATCTGCGCAACTGTTATCTCGAGAACAGGCTCGCCAGGGGCGAGATGGAGCTCGCGGGCGTGAAGCTCGATCTGAAGAAGGTGAAGGCGCCGATCTTCAATCTCGCCGCGAAGGAAGACCACATCGCCCCTGCCCGCTCGGTTTTCCTGGGGTCGCAATTCTTCGGCGGGCCAGTCGATTTCGTCATGGCGGGCTCGGGCCATATCGCGGGCGTCGTGAACTCCCCCAACAAGCCGAAATACCAGTTCTGGACCGGGGGGCCCGCCGAGGGAGAATTGGAGGATTGGGTCGCCAGCGCCACGGAAACCCCGGGCTCCTGGTGGCCCTATTGGTTCTCCTGGATCGAGAAGCAGGCTCCCCGGAAGGTCCCGGCGCGCCAGCCGGGCGGCGGCAAGCTGGAAGCCCTCTGCGATGCGCCGGGCACCTATGTCCTGATGAAGGCCTGAGACGGCCGCCTCGCCTCGACCCGTCGGTGCCAAAGAAAAAGGCCGGTGTCGCTACCGGCCTTTTCGCTGCGCGCCGCGCGGCTCTCAGTATTTGCGGACGATCGGGGCCGGGATGGCCCTGGCCGGATTGTCCCAGCGATACTTGACCGCGGCCGAGATGATGTCGACGCTCGCGTCCACGTCGGCGACGAGCACGGGGCCGGCATAGCTCGGATGGCCCGGGCCGATATTGATGTCGGAGTTGCCGACCGTGAAGAGATGGCTGTAGGCCACGTCGAACGAGAGCTGGTCGCTCCAGTTGTAGGTCGCGCCGAGAGACAGCCATATGCGGTCGGCATCGGGCAGGCGCGGCGTGCGGTTGTCCACGTCGATCGGCGAGATCTCGTAGCCGACACCGGCCCGGACGGCCCAGTTCGGATTGATCCGGTATTCGCCGCCCACCGAGAAGAACCAGCCGTCATCGTATTCGAGCGGCAGGACCGGGGCCTGGGGCAGCGGCGTTCCCGTCAGGGTGCTGTAGACTCGCGGGGATCCAAGGCGGCTCCAGTTCGTCCACTCCACCGTGCCGTGGAGGGTGAAGTCGTCCGTGACCTGCTGGCTCACGCCCACCGAAAGCGTTTCGGGAAGGACGATCCGCGCCTTGATCGGGGTGAGCGCGCGGCCGGCCACGATGAAATCGCCTTCGAGGTCCTGCTGCAGCGCGGATCGGAAGCCGATACCGATGGTGGTGCCGGGGGCCGGGGTCAGCGTCGCGCCAAGGGAATACCCCACGCCGAAGCTGTCGCCCTCGAGGCCGGCGCTCGGGAAGCCCGCGAGCGGAGTGGCCGAGAAGTAACGGACCTTGAAGTACTGGGCGCGCACAGCGGCGCCCACTGACAGCCAATCGTTGATTCTGTAGGCCAATGTCGGCGCAGCCTCATACGAGAGGACCGAGGTGGTGCGGGCATAGAACTGGCCGGCCCAGACATAGTTCGGCTTCGTGGTGAGCCCAAACGGGGCTCCTGTCGCGAGGCCGAACCAGAGACGGTCGTTGAACTGGTAGCCGGTATACCCTGCGGGAACGATCCCATCGCGACCGATATCGCCAGAGCCCCCAAGGCCGGCCAGCTCCGGCGGCAGGGTGAAGGTCGGATTGATGTCGGCCTGCGGGAAGACCGCGCTGGCATGCCACTCGCTCTGGAAGCCAGGCACGAAGGTCATCGTCGCCGGGTTCCAGAACATGGACGACACTCCGCCCGAGCCGGACGCGGCACCCGCGAAGGAGAATCCCTGCGCCGTAACGCTCTGCTCGCGCAGGCCGAAGGCGCCGGCCTGGGCACCGCCCTGGGCTGCCATGAGAGCCGCGAAGGAGACGGCGGCGAGAGACAAAGAACGGTTGAGACGGCCCATGGAGCTTCCTGCCCTTTTGTGTTTTGCGGAAATCCCGCATCGGCCTCAATGTGCCATGCTTTATTCCGACCGCAATCTCCCCTCGAATTTCTTAACAGTTTGCGAATCAACGCGAATACTATGTGGAACATTTGGGAACGTCATAAGAATCCGAAAGCACAGCCGAACCAAATACGCTCTGATACGAGGCCTTCTCACGCAGATACCCGCATTTGATCTTGGGGATTGCAGCTTCGCCGCCGCTTCTCTCTCAGGGGAAATTTCGCTCTTTCTGCCGGCTCGTGGCAAAACGGCAACATATTTGCATCAAGAAAATGCATTGTAGGCAGGCACGAATGTGTCAGATAAAACCATCCCGTTACGAGAGGAGCACCTGATGAAGTTGGTAAGATATGGGGAAGCCGGACGCGAGAAGCCCGGAATCATCGATGCGGAGGGACAGATCCGGGATCTTTCCGGTGTCGTGTCCGATATTTCAGGGGCAACCCTGTCGCCGCAAGAGCTTTCCCGCATCCGCGACATCGACCCGAGCACCCTTGCGCTCGCGCCCGCCGGGCAGCGCCTTGGCGCCTGCGTCGGCCAGGTGCGCAACTTCATCGCCATCGGCCTGAACTATGCCGACCATGCGGCCGAGACGGGCGCGCCGATTCCGGCGGAGCCCATCATCTTCAACAAGGCCCCGTCCTGCATCGTCGGCCCGAACGACGACGTGATCATTCCGCGCGGCTCCCAGAAGACCGACTGGGAGGTGGAGCTGGCCATCGTGATCGGAGCGCGTGCCTCCTATGTGGGCGCCAACGAGGCCCTCGATTTCGTGGCGGGCTACTGCGTCTGCAACGACGTCTCGGAGCGCGAATTCCAGATCGAGCGCGGCGGCACCTGGACCAAGGGCAAGGGCTGCCCGACCTTCGGCCCCCTCGGCCCCTGGCTCGTGACGAAGGACGAGATTACCGACCCGCAGAATCTCTCCATGTGGCTCGACGTGAACGGGGAGCGCATGCAGAACGGCTCCACCCGGACCATGATCTTCAACGTGGCGCAGATCGTCTCCTACGTCTCCCACTTCATGATCCTGGAGCCCGGCGACGTGATCACCACCGGCACCCCTCCGGGCGTGGGCATGGGCATGAAGCCGCAGCGCTTCCTGAAGGCGGGAGACGTGGTGAGCCTCGGCATTGAGGGCCTCGGCGAACAGCGCCAGCGCTTCGTGGCCTTCGAGGAGAACGCGTCCGCGGTTGACACCAGCAAGAGCTGGCGGGGGAACTGATCCCATGCAGCGTCATGCCCGCAACGAGCGCGGGCATGACGGCTCCCGATGGAAGCAGGCTCAGGCCAGTCCCAGCATGAGCTGGATGTTCTGCACCGCCGCGCCCGATGCTCCCTTGCCGAGATTGTCGAGACGGGCCACCAGCACGGCGTGATTGTAGCTGTCGTGCTTGAACACGAAGAGCTCCAGCCGGTCCGTGTCGTTGAGCGCCTCGGGCTCGAGCCGCTCGATCTTCTTGGCGCTCGCGATCGTCGGCACCACGCTCACCAATCCGCCGCCCTGGTAGCGTTCGACCAGCACCTTCTCGAGATCAGCCGCCTTCGGCTTGCCCGGCAGCATGTCGAGATGGAGCGGCACGCTCACCAGCATGCCCTGGCGGAAATTGCCCACGGACGGGATGAAGATCGGGCGGCGGCTCAGGCCGGTATATTTCTGCAGCTCGGGCACGTGCTTGTGCTCGAAGCCGAGGCCGTAGAGTTCGAAGGCCGGGGCCGTGCCGGCCTTATAGGCCTCGATCATCGCGCGGCCGCCGCCGCTGTAGCCGCTCACCGCGTTCACGCTGATCGGGTAATCGGCCGGGATCAGCCCCGAATCGACCAGCGGCCGCAGGAGCGCGATGGCGCCGGTCGGATAGCAGCCCGGATTGGCGACCCGATCGGCGGATGCCACCGCCTGCTTCTGCTCGGGAGCGAGCTCCGCGAAGCCGTAGACCCAGCCCGGCGCGACCCGGTGCGCGGTGCTGGCATCGAGAATCTTCGGCTTTCTGCCGCTCAGGCCGTCGACCAGGGCGACCGTCTCGCGGGCCGCATCGTCATGGAGGCAGAGCACCACGAGATCGACCTCGGCCAGAATCTCGCGCTTGGCCTCCGGGTCCTTGCGGCGCGCGGGATCGATGCTGCGGATGGAAACGCCCTTCACGCCCTGAAGGCGCTCGCGGATGCCGAGGCCCGTGGTGCCGGCCTCGCCGTCGATGAAGACGGTCTTCGTCCTGAGGTCGAGATCCGAGGAGTTCTGGGTCATGGTTGTCATGGTCGATCCGTTCACCTGGGGCATCGAAAGCTTCAAGCGGCATAACGCCAATACGGCCCGCAGAAAACAAAAAAGGGCGGCCCGGAAGCCGCCCTTTTCGAAATCGTAAGCTTGGAAGCGATTAGCGCTTCGAGAACTGGAAGCTGCGGCGAGCTTTCTTCTTGCCGTACTTCTTGCGCTCGACGACGCGCGGGTCGCGGGTCAGGAAGCCTTCCTTCTTGAGCGGGCCGCGAAGCTCCGGCTCGTAGTAGGTCAGCGCCTTGGCGAGGCCGTGACGGACCGCGCCGGCCTGGCCGGAGAGGCCGCCGCCGTTGACGTTCACGACGATGTCGTACTGGCCTTCGCGCTGGGCGATCTGCAGCGGCTGCGACAGGATCAGGCGCAGCACGGGGCGGGCGAAGTACACCTCGACCGAGCGGTCGTTGATGGTGATCTTGCCGGAACCGGGCTTGATCCACACGCGGGCGACAGCGTCCTTACGCTTGCCGGTGGCGTAAGCGCGACCGAGGGAGTCGAGCTTCTGGACATGCTTCGGAGCTTCCGGAGCGGCGGTCTGGGCGTTCTGGCCCAGATCGGCGAGAGACTGAAGGGTCGCCATGGATTAGGCCCTCACGTTCTTGGCATTGAGGGAACCAACGTCCAGGACTTCCGGCTGCTGAGCGGTATGCGGATGCTCAGCGCCGCCATAGACGCGCAGGTTGCCCATGATCTGGCGGAAAAGCGGGCCGCGGGGAAGCATGCGCTCCACAGCCTTCTCGACCACGCGCTCAGGGAAGCGGCCGTCCAGGATGAACTTGGCGGTGCGTTCCTTGATGCCGCCCGGATAACCGGTGTGGTGGTAGTACACCTTCTGCTCGCGCTTGCGGCCGGTGAACACCACCTTGTCGGCGTTGATGACGATAACATTGTCGCCGCAGTCGACGTGGGGCGTGTAGCTCGGCTTATGCTTGCCACGAAGGCGCATCGCCACGATCGTCGCGAGACGGCCCACAACGAGGCCCTTCGCGTCGATCACAACCCACTTCTTCTCGACCTCGGCGGGCTTCAGCGAAGTCGTAGTCTTCATTGCGCTGGTTCCCGTTGAGAGCCCATGGGGCTCAGGTTCTGAAAAACGACAAACCGCCGCGAGATGCGGCGGCGAGTGAGAGGGTGTTTAGTGACTTTCAGGGCAGAAGTCAACGGGGTTTTCAGCGGTCACGATCCAGTGAAAGACGTTTAAAATCAAACGCTTAACTTAGCAAGGTATCTTAATACCGCATATGTGGCATTATGATACCACATCCCGTTTGCCGATTTTTCCCACACTCGCTATCGTCGCCCCCTCGCCTGCTCTCCACCACGAGGAATCACCATGGCCGAAGATCTCGTCTTCTACACCAATCCCATGTCGCGCGGACGGATCGTCCGCTGGATGCTGGAAGAGGTCGGCCGGCCCTACCGGACGGAGATCCTGGAATACGGCACCACCATGAAGAGCGCGGATTATCTCGCCTTCAATCCCATGGGGAAGGTGCCGACCATCATCCACAACGGCGTCGTGGTAACAGAGACGGCTGCCATCTGCGCCTATCTGGCGGACGCTTTCCCCGATGCCGGGCTCGCGCCTCCTCCGGGCGATCCCCGCCGCGGCCCCTATTACCGCTGGATGTTCTTCGGCGCCGGGCCCGTGGAGGCCGCCGTCAGCAATACGGCGCTGGGCTTCACGGTGCCGGAGGAGCGCCGCCGCATGGTCGGCTACGGTTCCTTCGAAGACGTGATGGCCGCCCTGGAATATGCCGTCACCCAATCCGAATACATCGCGGGCGACAGATTCAGCGCGGCCGATGTCTATCTGGGCTCGCAGATCGGCGTGGGCATGATGTTCGGCACCCTCGAGAAGCGTCCCGCCTTCGAGGCCTATTGGCAGCGGATCAGCTCCCGCCCCGCCGCCCTGCGGGCGCGGGAGATCGACGACGCGCTCACGGCCCAGCGGAAAACGGCCCCGAGCTGAAAGTGATCGCATCAGGGATCTTGGCAGTCCGGCAAGCGTCGGATTGCCAGCAGAAGACTACGCCCCTCCTCCACACCGAGTTGGGCTTCGTTGGCGCACATATGCATGGCCTGGCAGGCGTCCGCCGGCCGAGACGGCCAAGGCAAGGCCTCTGAAATCGCGGCCCTGCAACGAGTATGGGCGTCCTTGGCCCGCCACATCCCAGCCTCTGATTCTGCCGATCCAGCAGGGACGATCTGCATCACTGCTCCGAAGATGACAAAGGCCATTCGCCTCATCGGCTGCTCTCCCGCCACTTCATTTTGCCGGAATCGAATAGGTCCCCGTCGCGTGACAGACCATCTCGGAACCGCTCTCGGAGTAGATCGACACCTCGCCGACGGCGAGGCGCTTTCCCAGCTTCAGCAGCCTGCACTCGCCGATGAGGGCGCGGGGCTCGGGTTTTCTCAGGAAGTTGAAGGCGAGGCTCGTGGTGACGGTGAGCGCCACCGGGCCGATATGGGCCAGAATCGCCGCGTAGAGCGCGAGGTCCGCGAGCATCATCATGGACGGTCCCGAGATGGTGCCGCCCGGGCGCAGGTGGCGCTCGTGGTAGTCCATGCGCACCCGCGCTGTGAGCGGTCCGATCTCCTCGAGAGAATAGCTTCGCCCGCCCGCATGCATCTGGGGGAATTCCCGATCCAGGAAGGCGGCCAGGTCGTCCTTGGTCATGATCGGGTGGTGATTGGCCATGCGTGAAATGCCCGTTGAACTGCCCTGCCCCATCCCATACGTTGCCGGCATGGATCACGACAATTACCCGAACGATTACATCCGCGGCATCCTCAACAGCACGAAGACGATCGCGCTGGTCGGAGCTTCCGCCAATCCCGCCCGCCCGAGCTGGATCGTCACCAAGTACCTGCTGGAGCGGGGCTATGACGTCATCCCGGTCAATCCCGGGCTGGCGGGCAGCGAGCTTCTCGGCAAGAAGGTGTACGCCTCCCTCGCCGAGATCTCCGTCCCCCTCGACATGGTGGAGATCTTCCGCAACTCGGAAGCCGCGGGCCCGATCACGGACGAGGCCCTGGCCCTCGACCCCCTGCCGAAAGTGCTCTGGATGCAGCTCTCCGTGCGCAACGACGAGGCGGCGGCGAAGGCCGAAGCAAAAGGGCTCAAGGTGGTCATGAACCGCTGCCCGAAGATCGAATTCGGGCGTCTGTCCGGAGAAATCTCCTGGCAGGGCGTGAACTCCCGCATGCTGAGCTCGAAGAAGCCGGTCCTGTCGGGCAAGGGCTTCCAGAAGCTCGGGCTCAATCGGCCCTGACCGCCTTTCCGCCACAGCCGCCCCGGCCGGGCCAACATCATCCCGGACGGGCACCACAGCGGCCGTGGATATCCACCGGCCCTCCCTTGCGCCGAGGCCCGCAATGCCGTGCTATGGGCCGCCCGCCCTCTCGGGACTGGCGACGGGCCGAGGACACGCCTCTGCGAAAGCGACAGCAGCCATGCCGACCATGAAGAGCGCAAGCCAAGAATCCTCTCCATCCGAAACCATCGACGCCAAGATCGCGGAGCTGGGCGACTGGCGCGGCGAGACGCTGGCGAGGGTCCGCGCGCTCATCCGGGAGGCCGATCCTGACGTGGTCGAGACCGTGAAATGGCGCGGCGTCCCCGTATGGGAGCATGCCGGGATCATCTGCACGGGAGAGACCTACAAAAGCACCGTCAAGCTCACCTTCCTCAAGGGCGCCACGCTGGCCGACCCGTCTGGCCTCTTCAATGCCAGCCTGGAGGGAAATGCGCGGCGCGCCATCGATATCCGCGAGGGCGAAACGCTCGACGAGGAGGCGCTCAAGGCGCTCATCCGCGCCGCCGTGGCGCTCAATACGAAGAAACCGGCCCGGTCCGGCGCTTGAGCACATCGGGCCCGCCCGCCGGCTTGCCATTCCGATAGCGAACCGCCGCGAAGCAGAGACGTGCAGACATGGCGGCCCCCTCCCACGTGGCAGTTCCCGGACTTGATCGGGGGACTGCTATGACGAGCGCCCTTGCCACCTTGACCTGAAGAACATTCCGTTCTTTAAAGAGAACAGAACGTCATCCCCTAAAAGGAAAAGGGCTCCCCCTATGTCTGATCGTCTGCCAGGCTTCAATACGCTTGCCATTCACGCGGGGGCTGCCCCCGACGCCGCGACCGGCGCCCGCGCGACGCCGATCTATCAGACCACATCCTTCGTGTTCGACGATGTCGATCATGCGGCCTCACTCTTCGGCCTCCAGGCATTCGGCAACATCTATTCGCGCATCGGCAACCCGACCAACGCGGTGCTGGAGGAGCGGGTCGCTGCTCTCGAAGGCGGCACGGCGGCGCTGGCCGTCGCCTCGGGCCATGCGGCGGAATTCCTGACCTTCCACACCCTGCTCCAGCCCGGCGACGAGTTCATCGCGGCGCGCAAGCTCTATGGCGGCTCGATCAATCAGTTCAATCACGCCTACAAGAATTTCGGCTGGAACGTGGTCTGGGCCGATTCCGACGATCCGTCCTCCTTCGAGGCCGCCGTCACGCCTCGCACCAAGGCGATCTTCGTCGAATCCATCGCCAATCCGGGCGGCGTGATCGTCGATCTTCAGGCGATTGCGGCCATCGCCAAAAAGCACCGCATCCCGTTCATCGTGGACAACACGATGGCGACCCCCTACCTGATCCGCCCCTTCGAGCACGGCGCCGACATCATCGTGCACTCGGCCACCAAGTTCCTGGGCGGCCACGGCAACTCCGTCGGCGGGCTGATCGTGGATGGCGGCTCCTTCAACTTCGCCGGTGACGACCGCTACCCGATGCTCTCCAAGCCGCGTCCGGAATATGGCGGCATGGTGCTCGGCGAGACTTTCGGCAATTTCGGCTTCGCCATCGCGGCCCGTGTGCTGGGCCTGCGCGATCTCGGCCCCGCCCTCTCGCCCTTCAACGCCTTCCTGATCCTGAACGGCATCGAGACCCTGCCCTTGCGCATGCAGCGGCATTCGGACAACACGCTGGCGGTCGCGGAGCATCTGGCGAACCACGGCAAGGTGTCCTGGGTCAGCTATCCGGGCCTGGCGACGGACCGCTATCACAACCTCGCCAAGCAATATTGCCCGAAGGGCGCGGGAGCCGTGTTCACCTTCGGCCTGAAGGGCGGCTACGAGGCGGGCGTGAAGCTCGTCTCGAACCTCAAGCTGTTCTCGCACCTCGCCAATATCGGCGATACACGCTCGCTGGTGATCCACCCGGCCTCGACCACGCACCGGCAGCTCACGGACGAGCAGAAGACCCTGGCCGGCGCCGGCCCCGAGGTGGTGCGCCTCTCCATCGGCCTCGAGGACACGGACGACCTGATCGAGGACCTCAACCAGGCCCTCGACGC
>Ga0182742_1000735_pt1 | contig 47758 bp, 39 predicted proteins | sample eDN5th37CBELigMG_FD_128880 | JGI IMG/M metagenome (GOLD analysis project Ga0182742, IMG submission 128880) | Enriched Miracle-Growth compost microbial communities from Emeryville, California, USA - eDNA 5th pass 37_C BE-Lig MG (version 2)... ...
AGTCTATTGCTTGAAAGTGCATTTCATCGATTATAGATTCTATTTCTTGATATAACAGCTGTGGCGATGGCTGAGGGTCAGGACGTATTTCAGCTACTGGAAACTTTAACTGCTGCTCACTAATAACACTATCTATCCCATAACGACCATGCGGATCATCTGATAACACCTCTACTGCAGGAATCAATTCATCTTGTTCATTTACAAATATTAACTCTGGATCTGCTCCAAGCCATAATACAGGATCTTGATCGTATAAAAATGGCTCAAAGCTTCGCTCATACGTATATGCTTCATCATCTTTTAGGCTTGAATTGATTTGAGAGGATTGAATGTTTTGATTTACAATTTTTTTATTCAATATTAGTGGTGGCTTAATAGTCTGATATTGCTGCTTTATACTATTTTTATGATTAGCGATAACATTAAGCTTTGCATCAATGGCCTTTTGTGGTCTAGCTGTATTAAGCTGCCATAGTCTTAAAGCCTGCTTTAATTCGAGCTCATCTTGCACTGCTAGCTCTTCATCTAGTGTATAGAGCTGTCGCACTGCAATCGTGCCTGTACCGCTAATGGCAAGTAATACAGAGCCAATATCTAATTGTGCTGCATATAATGCTCTACCCGCTACTACCTCAGCTTGCCTTAAGATGATTTCACTTAGAAGCTCATCATGATGTGTAATCAGATCAGCACTGCTTCGTTCAATAATAAAAGGTTTACCTATATTATTTAGCTGCTCATCTACTCTTGTCCAAACTAATGCTTTTAAATGTAGCATTCTAAACAAAAACAATCTCTCATCTGGAAGCTTTTGATATGTATGTAAGCCATACAGCTTTATTAATGAGTAAAGCTGCTCATTATCTTTTACTGGGAATAGTGTATCCATTCTTAACAAATTAGCTTGAGGCATATTGTGTTCATCCTGATGGCATAAAATATAATGGTTATTTTGTTCATTTAAATTTTGAACACTAGCCCCCGTAATTCTATTAGCCTCTAGCTTGATTTTTTTCATATGTTGAAATGGATTTTCATTTGCTAATAAAGGGTATAGCTGATGCCTCTGATTGCAATACCATAGCTTATTTCGTTTCATCTACAAGCCTCCTTTTTTATTTATTCGCCTATTTTGAAAAAGCTTGAGGGCATTAGCCCTCAAGCTTTTTAACCATATGCATATACTTAGATAGAGACATGAAGATGCTATAGATCCTCATCTAGTAATTCATCTTCAAATGTATCTAACTCTTGCTCAGTTGCATCAAAATCAAAGTCTTTTCCATCTGGCTCTGGACAGCCACCTGGAACAACTGCAACTGAAACCTTAGTTTCCGCAATAACCTCTACAACAAACTCACGCTCTACACGAACAACGATATTTTCACCATTAGATGAAATATTAGCTTCTATGCAGTTCGGCTCTGTAATTGCTTCTGCGTAAACTTCACTTGTTGCTAAACGACATTTTGGATCTAAATAATATAATGGTACGTTGTCAGTAAAGGTGACGTGTTCTTTCACTACTTCAGTATTTGAATTATTTCCGTATGCATACCAAACATCAATGTCATAAGTACCATTAATCTCTACACCACCAGCAGTTTTGACCGCATCATATTTTGTATTAATAACCCATGCTCCCAAAATATTAGTCGGTCTATGTGGTGGAGTAAACGTATGCGTAGATGTACTAAATTTTCTCCCTTTACCACAAACAGCCTTTGTAATAATTTCTCTACAACGTAGCTGTTTCGTTTTATTCACCATCGAATTTACCTCCTCCATACAATCCTTCATTTAAGTGTATGCAAGTCATAGGCGTTTGTTGATTCATACAGTCCCAATAATCCAAAATATTTTCTAAAAATACTTGTAAAACGGAGCCGTAGTCTTCTTCCACGCCTAAGAGGGTCGACTCGAATCTCCTTCTACATATTTATTTCATATGTATGATATTTATGATTAGACTATGACTATTGCCTTTTAAAAACAAAAAAAAAAGACTATATCACAATGTGATGCAGTCTTTTTTCGCTTATATAGTCGCAACTTGCTCTGATTGCTTACGTTTTAGCTTTTCTGCAATATCTAAATAACTATCAATCTCATACATGAGCATCAATAAAGAAGCTCTTATTTCAAACTCTTCTCTGGTAGATGGTAGAGGCATAGTCTTAAATAGTGCTGATAATTCAACAAGCCTTTCTCTTACCTTGCCTTTATATACATCCGATTGCGTATCTTTGCCTAATTGCTCTAATACTTCTGCTAGCCATTCATTTTGCGACAGTTTATCATGCACTAATGCGACTTTTTCCATCATTTTCGTAATAGTATAAAACTGCTGTGAGCGCATTTCAAAATATGTAATCCAATAAGCTTCCTTTTCCCAAAACCTATTTTCTTTGTTACGTACTGCTACAACCTTCCCGTGAGCAATTAATTTCTCAGCCACTAATAACTGCTCTCCAGACCATATATGGTTAGGGTTTCGTAATGTGGCAGCTAAATTTTGAAAAATATCATTGTAATTTCGCTCGACCTCTTTACGTAGCTCTGTTATTTTTTGATCGTCGTTTGGCATAAAGAACATATTAATGATGATCGATGTCCCTAAACCAATAAATAATAAGGTGACTTCATTAAATAAAAATTGAAAGGTAACTTGTCCATTTCCAAACAGATGAAATACGATAACACAGCATGTTACAATACCATCATTTAATTGGAAGCGGGCTAATACTGGAAATACTAATAACACGAATAATGCGACTGCCCAGTAATTAAACCCGCACCACATAAAAATAAAAGAAGCAAAAAATAATCCTGTAACTGAGGCTAAAAAGCGAATAGCCGTTTTTTGAAATCCCTTCATTCTTGTCGCTTCGAGTCCTAAAATAGCAAAAACCCCAGCTGATAGTGCGTTTTCCAAATTTAAATATAACGCTAAATAAATGGCAATTATAGTTGCGATTGCTGTCTTAATAATACGAATTCCCATACTGTGTCTCCTATTGTGTATATAAATATTAATTGCATATTTAGTGTTCGCGCCAACCTTGAGTTATTTTTCGTTCAAATATATTTACAGCTTGATACATAAGGGTAGCAACAATAGCAATGATAAATAAGGTTGATAAAACTAAAGTGAAATTAAAGACCTGGAAGCCATAAATAATAAGATATCCTAGCCCTTCCTTTGCTACTAAAAACTCACCTACGATAACACCAATCCAGCTTAAGCCTACATTAACCTTTAATGCTGAAATCATGGTAGGAATAGCTGATGGTACAACGACATAGCTAAATTGCTGTATACGTGATGCTCCAAAGGTTTGCACAACTTTCAAATATCCTTGCTCAGTTTCTCTAAATCGATTATAAATATTTATCGTAGTAATTATAACAGTTACAAGTAAAGTTATCACTATAATTGATTGAATACCTGGACCAAGCATGACGATTAGAATGGGACCAAGTGCAATTTTGGGCATGGAATTCAGAACAACTAAAAATGGATCAATGACTCTTGCCCAGAAAGGAAACCACCATAAAAAGGTAGCAATCAGTATACCGACACCAGTACCTAAAATAAAGCCTACTACAGATTCCAATACGGTTGCCCCGATATGAGGATATATAGAGCCGTCGGAAAAAGCAGATACTAAATACGTCCATATTTTGCTAGGATAACTGAATATTAAAGGATCAACCCATTTTAGTCTACTACTTACTTCCCACAGTAAAAGAAAGGCAATAAGAATAAAAATCTGTGTAGAGATAACCTGAACTGATACCTTTTTTTCTTTTTTTAGAAATTGCGTGTGCAATAATTGACTATTTTTTTGAATTGACATCAGCTTACCTCCTTAACTGCTCTGATTGATCTAGGTAAGTCCATATCTCATCAAAGTATTGATTGTATAGTGGATGCTTTCGTGATTCATAGGGGTCTAAGCTTGCTAACTCCTCTGGTATAGTAATTTGCTTAACAATTCGCCCAGGAGCCTTTGCAAATATATAAATACTATCACTTATCGCAACAGCTTCACCTATATCATGCGTCACTAAGATGGCTGTTTTACCTAGCTTTTTTAGCGTTCCTCTGACGAGCTGCTCTAGCTGTATTTTTATATGCATATCAAGCGCAGAGAATGGCTCGTCAAGTAATAAAAGGTTTGGATTTGTAATTAATGTTCTCGCTAACGCTACCCGCTGACGCATCCCTCCTGACAATTGATGAGGGTATTTATGAGCGATTTCACCTAGCTCTAGCTCTTCTAATAGCCGCTTTGCTTCGTTAAGCTTATCCTTTTTTTTGTCTCCTTTTATTTGGTAACCAATTAGTACATTGTCTATAATTGATCGCCATGGAAACAGAAAATCCTGCTGCTGCATATAGCCAACTTGGTCACTACCTAAAACTAATGGCTTGTTATCAAGCAGCAGCTCACCTTCTGTAGCAGTTAAAAAGCCTACAATAATATTTAATAGCGTTGTCTTTCCACAACCGCTTGGTCCGACAAACGTTATAAAGTCTCCCTTTTTTACTTCTAAATTAATTCCTTCAAGTGCATGAAAAGTACCCGATTTATTGATAAACGTGTGAGAGAGCTCTTTTACAGTTAACATATTGTCCTTCTTTGGCATGAACACCCTCCTTTCAAACAGTTACAGTTAAGATTGCTAGCTTTATTTAAGAGTCTTCTCAGCAAAGGAATTATTTACTAACTCACCATGTGGTGCACGCTCTGTAATTTCTCGCGCACTTTCCATAATATCTAATAAATTATTCCATTCAGCTTCATCAATAATAGGATTTAAAGCGTAAGAGCTTTGATTTTTATATCTCTCAATTGAGCTAATCATTATTTCGTTATCAACAGTATCAAAGTATGGGGCTACAGATTTAGCAATATCTGAAGCTGAATGTGTGTCAACCCATTGCTGTGCTTCATAGATTGCATCTGTAAATGCCTGTACTGTATCCTTTTTAGAGTTAATAAAGCTTTGCTTAGTCATAAAAACGGTGTATGGTAATAGACCACTTTCTACACCAAAGGATGCCACAACATAACCTGTGCCCTCTTTTTCAAAAATGGATGCAGTTGGCTCAAATAATTGGACGAAGTCACCAACACCAGAGGAAAAGCCAGGCGCTATGTTAGCAAAATCAATATTTTGAATAAGCTCAAGATCTTGATGTGGATTTATACCATGTTTATTTAAGGCAAATTCTCCTGCCATTTGTGGCATACCGCCTTTACGTTGACCTAAAAACGTAGAGCCCTTTAATAAGTCAAAGCTAAAATTTTCAATTTTTTCACGTGACATTAAAAATGTACCGTCTGTTTGGGTTAATTGAGCAAAATTTATAACGGGATCATCTGCTCCTTGCTGATACACATAAATACTTGTTTCTGAGCCAACTAATGCAACATCAATCGTATTAGACAACAATGCTGTCATCGTTTTGTCCCCACCGGGAGTTGTTGTGAGCTCAATTTTTAAACCATGCTTTTCAAATATACCCTCTTCAATCGCTACATAAAGCGGGGCATAAAATAAAGAGCGTGTAACCTCTCCAATACGTACTGTAGATTTATCTTGTTTACCGCATGCAGATATGACGGTAACAGCTAATAAGCTAAAAACTAAAAGCATAATCACTTTCCTAAACATAGATATACCTCCTAAGTTTTTGTGCTATAACCTATTCACTAAACTTAAATATGGTGCAACATGTATGATTAAAAATAAAAAACCAGCCTTTTTTCAAAGACTGGTTTTAGTTAATGCCGTTAATTATTCAGTTTATATATTTCTGTATATTTTTTCGTTAAATATTGAGAAAGATAATTTGGATTTAACGGTTCTTTTGTAATGTTTAGAATCAACTCATTTGGCTTTCTCATTTTACCGTATTTATAAATACGCTCGATTAACCAATCACGAATCTCATGCAGTTGTCCCTGCTCGACCTTGTTCCAGAAGTCTGGCATTTCCTGTTCAAGTGTATTTAAAATTTGCGCTGCATACATATTACCTAAGGAGTAGGATGGGAAATACCCAAATGCTCCGCCAGCCCAATGTACGTCTTGTAGAACCCCTTCACTATACGTTTGTGGCTTTACACCAAGGTATTGCTCATACTTCTCATTCCATACCTTAGGTAAATCCTCAACTTTCAAGCCTTCATTAAAGATCATCTTTTCAATTTCATAACGAATAATAATGTGTAAATTGTAAGTTAGCTCATCTGCTTCAATACGAATCAGCTGCGGATTAACAACATTATTACCGCGGAAGAATGTATCCACAGAAATATCCTTGAATTGTGGGAATAGCGTTTGTAGTTTTTCATAGTTACAATTCCAAAACTGACGACTACGACCTATAATGTTTTCCCAAAATCTTGATTGTGACTCATGAATGCCCATTGAAGTTCCTGTACATAAGCTTGTGCCGATGAGCTCTTTCATAATATTTTGCTCGTACATTGCATGTCCACCCTCGTGGATTGTACCGAACAAGGCACTTGTGACATCATCCTTTAGATATCGAGTCGTAATACGTACATCACCTGGGTTTAATCCAGTTGCAAAAGGATGCACACTTTCATCAAGACGACCTGCATCGAATTTAAAACCCATTTGCTTTAATATGTATAAACTAAATTCCTTTTGAGCTGCAATATCAAATTCATTTTTTAAGAAGCTTGTCTCTGGCTTATATTGATGCTCAGCAATTTTTTGTGCAAGTGGCACTAATTTTTGTTTTAATTGCTCAAAAATCTCATCTAGCATCGCAACAGTCATACCTGGTTCGTATTGATCAAGTAAAGTATCATAACGCGTTTCCTTTACGCCCCAATAATCGATGAATTTCTGTTGCATTTCAATAATTTGCTCCAAATAAGGTTTAAACCCATCAAAATCATTATTTCCCTTGCACTCTTCCCACTTATTTTCTGAATTTGACGTTAAAATTACATATTTTTTATATTCTTCAGCAGGAATTTTTACACTGCGGTCATACTCAACACGTGCTTCTTTAACTAAGCGCTGATCCATATCGCTTAATGTAGCGAATATGTCTTCTGATTCTAACTCTGTTAAAACTTTTCCAAGCTCGTCAGACGTGCTTAGCTTAAACATTTCACTAGACAATGTCCCAATTACTTCACTACGTCTTTCCATGCCACTACGTGGTGCACCAGTGCGAAGATCCCAGTATATAACGCCTAATGCCTCATTATATTGTGTAATTTTATTTTCAATCTCTTTAAATTTCTGTAGTGCTGTCATTAGAGCACACTCCTTATTAAATTTAATGACTTTCTATTTATAATCATGCTATTATATGTTGTTAATAGTCAATAATTTTATACTAAAATTTCAAATTCAAAAGAGGGATATTTTATGAACATTTTCTTTACTGATGAAGCCATTACATTCATTGAAGCAAAATATACAAATAAACAACTTCATTTAAAATTTTTACACGATTCAAAAGGCTGTGGCTGTGCTGATGCTGGTGTTCCAACGTTAGCATTTATTGAGGCTCCGACAAAGTATGATGTATTAGGAACGTCGAATGCTTTTCCATTTTACTATCAACCTGAGCAAGCTGTTTATTATGATAAAAACTTAAAAGTCGGCTTTAACTCTAACTATCATTGCTTAACACTATCTAGTGATGCACAAATTTATAGTAACGGTATTCGCTTATTAACTAATATGTAATTGAAAATTTTGGATTACTTTGTGTAATTGCGGCACTATTGTTTTATTCCTTGTTAGTATTGATTAACCTATTACATGGAAAATTCCAATCAGGTCAAATAGGACATTAAAACAATAATTATTCACATTAAATATAGCAATATAAAATAAAAGAGAGATATTTAATAGGGTTAAATATCTCTCTTTTATTTTTCTTCTCTTTTCTTTTGCTTAAATTGGATTGCCTTTTCTCTTTCTCTAATAACCCCAGAGCGATCACGAGTTAGATGTCTATTAATGACCGCTTCATCTACTTGACTGCTATCTATCCCCCAATTTAACTTTTGTTTACCTGCTTCTTCTATGCAGCTTCTTCTAAGTGCTTCATTATTAATAACCATATTGATGTCTGCAAAGGGCTCAGTTAAATGATCTAATCGCAAATTAATGTCAGAGCATAATTTTTCGAGATCAATATCTTGAATTTTATTTGTATATAATTGAAGCTTGTTATAGGCAGAGCTATACATACGCTTTGCTCCACGCTTATTGTTGCGTCGATCATGATATTGTGCAACTGCAACTTGAATAAATGCTAAATATAAATTTGTATTGTCATTTTCTGGAGTTGATTTCCAGTACTCCTCCATTATTTCATGGCATTCGAAATAATCACGAGTGGCATGAAATTCAACTAAATATTGGATAATAGACTGATTATTTAACACAATTTTATCCATCCTTAATTTTTTCTCGAAAAATATGAAACCAATGATTATAATAGACGTAAATCTATAATATATCAAATATATAGCTTATACATTCAGGAGGGAATTTTTTCTAGATGAAAAAGGGATTACTTACACTACTTACTTTAGTTGTTACTTTCACACTTAGCTTTGGTCTATTTGCAGATTCAGCAGATGCTAAACGTGGCGGAGGCTTTAAGTCAAACAAGCAAAGCTTTACTCAGCAAAAAAATGATGCTAAAAAAACAGACAATGCATCTACTTCACAAACTAATCAATCTAAAACAAATACTGGTTCAACGCAAACAACTAAACAAGGTGGTTTATTCGGAAACGGTGGCGGCTTTGTTAAGGGCTTATTAGTAGGTGGATTAGCTACCATGCTATTTGGCTCACTGTTTACTAATATGGGTGGTGAGATGTTAAATACTATCGTGAACCTCCTTCTACTTTTCGGTATTATTATGATTATCCGCGCAGCATGGACTTATGTTAGAAACAATAAACGTCCCGCTAATAACGGACCAAACTATAATCGATATTATGACTATACTCGTCGTGAAGAAGACGAAAAAAATAAACGCTAATAAAGAGGTTAAATATGAAAATTTATACTGATGAAATTATTAATGCTATTTGCTTGAATATGGCCGATCGTCGTGGTGTATTACCAAACGAGGTTGAAGTTCAGTTATCCTATGACGAGGAGTATGGTTATACAGCTGAGGTTTGGGTAAAAGGTCGTTCCCAGTATATTTTACAATCTAATATTTTTGAAGCGTTAGAGCAATATTTCTTCTCTGAGTACAATATACGAGTGTTTAGCTCAACTATTGAGCTTGGAATCGACTATGACTCAGAGCAATTTTGGGCACTGGCTAAAGTCTAATCCCCGAAAAAAATAATGATTGAATCATATTAAAAAATGGCTGAAATCTATCTTAGATTTCAGCCATTTTTATTATCTATCTATCCCTCTACTATTTCTGCTATATAAAACTACCATCTATTTCCTCTCATTTATGAAGTAACTTTTAAGTCTATACTGCGTATCTTTTTATAACAAATAAAAAAGGAGTTGAAGATTTGTATAAGAAACTTACTTTGACATTATTAATTCTACTATTTAGTTCTAGCTTACTCTCAGGTGCTCTTCCTCAAGTCAATGCGAATAGTAAGGCTTCGCAATATAGAGTCTATCAAAATAGTACTCCACTAAAAGAGTTTCCTACACTTAACCAAGCTAAACAGTACGCAGCACAATTTAATTATGCACATATTGAGAAAATATCGAATAAGGATTGGGTTTGGGATAATATCCCTCAATTCAAAGTGTATGTAGATGGTAAAAGTAATGATAGTCTTGAATTTTCTACGTTAAAGGAAGCCACTAGTGCGGCAGCAAAATATGGTAATAGCTATGTTAGAGATTTAGAGAATGTAGGCTGGGCATATCAAAATTTTGCAAATTATGAAGTTTATCAAGGTGACACTAAAATCGACAATGGAAAGTTTAGCTCTCTTGATGCAGCTAAAAAAGAAGCAGCGAAATGGACTAATTCTCATATTATTGATTTAAGCACAAATGAATGGATATGGGATAATATTTCTAACGAAACACGTGCTAGCTTAAAAAGCGGTACAAAAAAATACGAAGTACATCAAAATGATAAGCCAGTAACGAGTGTTATGAATTATGGCTTCCTAAAGGAAGCGATTATGGCTCTAAACAAACTTGGCTCAGGTAAAATTTACAACAATGAAACTGGGCAATACGTTTTTATTGCTGAAAATAGCTATGAAGTGCATAGTCAAGGAAGCTTAACAGCGACTTTCGCAAGCTTAAGCGAAGCTGTTGCACAAGCTAAATCATTATACTTGGCAGAGGTTAGGCAAGGTGAAAGACTTTTTTGGTCCAATAAGCCTTATTTATCAGTACTTCAGGGTGAAAAGCTAATCAAGCAATTTTTCTCATTAAAATCAGCTCTAAGCTTTGCAGCTGGTTATGAAAATGCATCAGTTAAATACGGTGACACACGTATCATTTGGACAAATAAGGATGATTTTATTTATTTAGGCTGGAATGGTACGAGCACCGCTTCAGTTATTCATAATCATATTGCAAATACACAAGGACTTGATATTAACTCTCCTACTTGGTATTACTTAGAGGATGCTAGTGGAAAATTAAATGATCGTTCCTCTTCTGAAATCGTGAAGCAATACGCGGAGCTTGGAATTGATATTATTCCCTTAGTACATAACCAATTTGATCCTCAAATGACATCTGAATTTTTTGCTAGTGAGGAAGCACAGTCAAAATTTATTAATGCACTCATCACTAGTCTTAAATCTATTAAAGCTAAAGGGTTGAATTTAGATTTTGAAGAGGTTGCTGCAAAAGACCGTAGTAAATTCACAGCATTTGTAAAGAAAATTTCTGATGCAGCTCATAAGGAAAATCTTACCATTTCTATTGATTTACTTCGTGGAGATACAAGCTGGAACGATCGCACTGCGTACGACCGTGAAGCTATAGCCACTTATGTAGATTACGTTATCATCATGTCGTATGATCAGCATTGGAAGGGCTCTTCTACAGCAGGCTCAGTAGCTGGCTTAAAGTGGACTGAGGAAGGCATAAATCAATATCTAAACTATGGCATCCCACGTAGCAAAATTATTTTAGGCATTCCGTTTTATGTTCGTGAATGGCGCATTGACTCTTCCAATAAGCTGGTAGACAACAAAGCCATCCTCATGAAAGATATTGATGCAATTATTAAAGATAATAACGCAACTGTCGTATTTGATGCACAATATGGACAAAATAAAGTAACTTATCAAAAAGATGGCTATACACATGTATTTTGGGCTGAAACGACAGAAACAGTTAAAGCACGTGTAGAATTAGCTAAAAAATACGATTTAGCAGGTGTAGCAGCATGGCGTCTTGGATATGAGCAACCAGAGGTCTGGGACGAAATGATCAAACTAAAATAAACTAAAGCTCGTTATCAATGTGTGTTGATAACGAGCTTTTTTCGCTAAATCTATTATTCTTCAACTGCTTCTTCTTGATTCGCTAAGTATGCATCTACATCAACCGTTTCTATCATTTGCATCGAAACACCTAAAATATACTCAGGCTTCTCTTTATCCTTTTTTGCACGATGTCCGGCAATATGTTCAGGAGACTTCTCCCAATTTTTCCAATCCTCAACTGATTCCCAGCGAACGATAACTACAACTTCCTCTGTCCCCTTTTCCTTTGGGCGACGGCTTAAGTATATTGTACGATCAATAAAACCCTTTTTATCCTGTAGCATATTACGTTTACTTGAAGCAGCAATCACTTCTTTAGCAAATCCCTTTTTTACTGTTATCGTTCTAATTTGTAATAGCATATAAGCTCCTCTTTTCTACAACATATTAATGTTACGAGAATATACAATAACAGCTTTATTATAATTGAAAATGATTCTCATTACAATCACTTAGAGCTTTGCTTTTGACATATGATTAAATAGAAAGGAAATGGTGGTTTATCTTTTGCAAGCGTATGAGGTTCCACTATATCTATAATGTCTAGTAACCCATATAAATGAAATTCGTTTTGTATTGTCTGTTTATTATAAAAAAACATGTTTAATCCAGGCTGTAGCTCATAATAATGCTCTGAAATAAATGTCCCTTTTCCATACATCGGTGCATGTTCAGTAATAGTAGAAAATATCATATAACCACCATCATTTAATTGCTCGTAACAGGCAGAAATAAAGTGATGTCTATCCACCTCTCCTAATAAATGTAATAACGCATAGCTAAATATCCCATCATATTTTTCCCTGTTCAATGGCATGTCAGCTACTGAGCTGTGGAAAATGGGAAAATCAATCCCCATTTGCTTCGCTAGCGCTATAGCGGTCTTAGAAATTTCAATCCCTGTTACGTTCATGCCTAAATCTAAAAAGGGCATAGCATTACGTCCGTAGCCTACTCCTGGTATTAAAACGTTTTTAATTTGATGCTCATTAAAGTAATTGGCCGCGAAAATAGCTGACTCTGCAGGCATGTCTCCCCACATCTTATCGTGATTTACAAAGGCTGTTTCCCAAAACTCATTCATCTACTAGCTCCTTACTATTTAAAAAAGTATGTTGACTAACTGCAAAATCATGTCGACATGAGTATAAAAAGCCTACTTATTGTTGTTTTTACGATACTAATATCATGAATCGTTTCTGCTAACACTAATGCACCCTCCAATGAAGAAACGAATAAGTAAGCACAATCTTTCGCATTAATGCCAAGACGAAATTCACCATTATTTATGCCCTGCTCAATGAGTTTAGCTATTAACTGATGCAAGTTTACAAAAAACTGCTCTATCCTAGCACTGACTTCAGTTGCATCCTCAGGACATTGCTCATATAGCGAGATAAAAGGACAGTACCCCTTACCATCACGAGTTTCTATTTCGGAGATAAGCTGATTTATAAAGTCCATTATACGCTCTTTAGCTGCTAGCTCTTGCTTTTCCAATGAAATTTCTAATGCAGCTTCGTAGCGGTTTGCCCAAAAATGTACGGAGGATAATAAAATCTCCTCCTTACTATTAAAATGGAAATATAGATTTGACTTCGATACACCACTAGCTTTTAAAATATCTTCAATCGTCGTATATTTATAGCCTTTTTTTACAAACAAACGAGAAGCTATATGTATGATTTGTTGCTTGTTTCTAGCCGCCATATACCGTCCTCCATATCACCATATTTAAAACTAGGACTATACAGTCCTAGTTTTAAATCTATCATGACTCATTTATAGCTTCAAATTTTGGTAAAACATAGCGATGTTTGCAAAACTTACATTGGATTAATAAACGTGACTCGTTTAATTCATAGCTAATGCAGTCATCGTCCTCCAAATCTAAAAACTCTGTTTGATAGTCTAAATAATCACCTGTAGCAAAAAAACGAGTGCTATTTCCACATTCACATTCAAATTTTAACATATTGCCCTCCAACTATAAAAATAACACGTCGAAATAAGTGTTCATTCATTGATATAGTCTGTTCTGTTCGATATAATAAAGCGATGATATCATATCTTTACGCATAGAGGAAGGACAATTAATAATGCATATTGCAGATCAATGGGAAGATTTTGAAGTTATAGATACAGGAGCTGGGGACAAGCTTGAGCGCTGGGGAAATATCGTGCTGCGCCGACCAGATCCACAAATTATATGGCCAATTCAAAAAGAAGATGAAGTTTGGCGAAAAGCCGATGCTCATTACCATAGAAGCTCATCAGGTGGTGGCGAATGGAGTATCAAAAACAAAAAAATTCCTGAACGTTGGACGATTGGATATAAGGACTTACGCTTCCATATAAAACCGACTAGCTTTAAACATACAGGTTTATTCCCTGAGCAAGCAGCTAATTGGGATTGGATGATGAATAAAATACGTCAAGCTAATCGCCCTATTCGTGTTTTAAACCTTTTTGCTTACTCTGGTGGTGCTACAGTTGCTTGTGCCAAAGCTGGAGCTGAGGTTTGTCATGTTGACGCATCTAAAGGGATGGTACAATGGGCAAAAGAAAATGCGCAGCTTTCTGGACTTGTTGATGCACCAATCCGTTACATTACTGATGATGTATTCAAATTTGTTCAACGCGAGCAGCGCCGTGGCCGTACATATGATGCAATCATTATGGATCCTCCATCATATGGTCGTGGACCTAAAGGAGAAACGTGGAAGCTTGAAGAGAATTTATTTCCATTTTTACAAACCTGTATGACAATTATGAGTGATAATCCATTATTCATGCTTATTAACTCATATACAACAGGCTTATCACCTACTGTATTAGAGCATTTATTATCAATGAGCATGAAGCAAAAATTTGGTGGAACCATTACTTGCGGTGAGATTGGTTTACCTATAACTCGTTCAGGATTAGTTTTACCTTGTGGAATATTAGGTCGCTGGGAGTCTAATTAATGAATATCCCCATTCTATATGAAGACAACCATCTATTAGTCGTAGAAAAACCTCCTGGTATACCATCACAGGAAGACGATACTAAGGTTCCAGATATGCTCACGCTATTAAAAGAAGATATTAAGGTTAGGTTTAATAAACCAGGTAATGTTTACTTAGGTCTTGTACATCGATTAGATCAGCCTGTAGGCGGTGCTATGCTGTTTGCTAAAACCTCAAAAGCTGCCTCTAGGATGTCAGAAGCTGTGCGTAGTCGTCAATTTGCCAAAACCTATATGTGCATTGTACATGGTCATCTAAGTGCCACTGAGCAAAGGTTAACTCATTATATTGAAAAAGATACAAAGCTAAACAAAGTAACGGTCTATAATAAACCTATTGGAGCTGCAAAGCAAGCGATACTTTCTTATAAAAAAGTAGCAAGCAATAGCAACTACACATTGATTGCAGTACAGCTCGAAACAGGTAGACCGCATCAAATTCGTGCTCAAATGGCTCATATCGGTCATCCTTTACTAGGTGATACGAAATATGGACAAAATCGATCGCACCATCATACGATTTGCTTATGGTCGACTTCGATAGGAGTTCCCCATCCTACAACTAAAAACTATATGCAGTTTACTTCAGTACCTCCGTTATCTGAGGCTCATTGGTATAACCAATTCTCAGAGATAGAGTTGAAGCGAGCTGCTACAATATTATTACCTTAACTACTAAACCGTGTGCGATAAATTTTCACACGGTTTGTTTATAAGTATATATTTATAGGGGGTTTATCATTGAGAAGAATGCCAAAAAAAAAGGTTAGAAAGCTACTATTTATTAATACAGCTATTATTTCAATTTTACTTATCGCCTTAATTGCGATTGTTTATGTATTTCTGCTAAAAGATAATCTAGCAAATGATGCTCAGCTAGTTTCAGAGAACAATGAACTAGATTCTATTATTGAAACAGCTGATCCAGCACCTACGCCTACACCTGTCCCAACACCAACACCAATTCCATATTACGATGCAACTTGGATTGGTGTTGGTGATATTATGAGCCATACACCTCAGCTTCCTGGCTATTTCAACGCTGAGACAGATAGTTATAACTTTGACTCAGTCTATGCTGATATTAAGGATTATTTAATCGGTGACTGGGTTATGGCTAATTTAGAAACGCCCATAGCGGGTAAGGATTATAAAAACACGGGCTACCCTACTTTTAACGCTCCACTTGAGCTTGCCGATGCACTTGCAAATGCAGGTTTCAATATTTTGAGTACTGCCAATAATCATTCATTAGATAAGGGAGAAAAAGGTTTATTACGTACTTTAGAAAACGTTAAAGCGCGAGGCTTTTACACTGTCGGTACGTATGCCTCAGAGGAAGAACGTCAATCAACCGTTATAGTAGAAAAAAACAATATTAAAATGGGTTTCCTTTCTTATACTTACGGTACAAACGGTATTCCTATTCCAGCAGGCAAAGATTACTTAGTAAACCTCATTGATAAGGACACGATTATTAATGACATTAATAAATTAAAGACAGCTGGAGCAGATCTTGTTACAATAGCTATGCATTTTGGAAATGAGTACCAAACTAAGCCTACTGAAGAGCAAAAGACTTTAGCAAGAGAGCTAATTGCAGCAGGAGCTGACATTATTGCAGGCTCTCATCCTCATGTATTACAGCCTTACGAGGTATTTAATGCAACAAACGAGGATGGCACAACACGAGATGGTCTTATTATTTATTCAATGGGTAATTTTATTTCCAATCAACGTGGTGAAACAAAGGATTACGGTGCTGTGTTCAAAGTTGATATAAGAAAACATACGGATACTGGTCGTATTGAGTTTTTAGATGTTGAAGTAACACCAACATGGGTGCATCGCTATAAGCCTGATGCAAACTATCGTTATCGTATTATACCTGTTGAGGATACATTAAATGCTTTAGATGATAACTTGTTAAATGCAGCCGATTATCAACAGCTAGGTAAGTCATTTGAGCAATTAACAGCTCGCTTAAATGCCATGATGCCGACTACGGAACAATAAATAATAAAAGGATGCCTTTACAGGCATCCTTTTATATTAATATTTTCGATTCTGGACTTCTAGTAAAGCAAACTCTGGCGTAAATATGTCCTCTGGAGGAATAATCCGCTTTGGAATTGTTCTACCTGCCATTATCTCTCTTGCTGCTTGCATTAATAATGGTCCAAGCAATGGATTACATTCAACTACAGCATTTATTTTCCCTTCAATCATCTTCTCAAAGGCTTGCTTTGTCCCGTCTACTGAAATAATAATAATATCCTCTCCAGGTACGAGCCCGTGCTCCTCAATAGCTTCAATTGCTCCTAAAGCCATATCATCATTGTGAGCAAATAATAGTTGCGGTGGATTGCTTCCAGCTTGTGTTAAGAATTCATTCATTACACGCTTTCCTGCTTCCATCGTAAAATCCGCTGATTGACTAAACACGATTTTCATCCCTTCACGTTCACTAATAATATCTCTAAAGCCTCTTCCTCTATCTATTGATGGCGTTGATCCCTTAGTTCCTTCAAGCTCAGCAATTTGTATCTCTCCTACACGATTACGCATTTTATCTAGTGCATATTTTCCTGCCTTTATTCCTTCATCATAAAAATCAGAACCTATAAAGGTGACATACAAGGAAGTATCATCAACGTTAACGGAACGGTCAATAATAACAACAGGGATACCTGCTTCCTTCACCTCAAGCAATATAGCTTCCCAACCTGTTTGAATAACTGGAGCAATCGCAATTAAGTCTACCTTTTGCTTAATAAAGCTACGTATAGCCTCAAATTGTGCTTCCTGTGACTGCTCTGCATTAACCAAATACAGCTTAATTCCTGCTTCAGCAGCAGCTTCTATTATTGATGTTGTATTTGCTAGACGCCAATCGCTTTCACTCCCTAATTGAGAGAAGCCAATTGTAATTTCTTCATCAATATGATTGGGATACAATGAGCTCATGCTTAATGTTTCAGTTAAGGCGGATACTTGCTGAGGTATAGGCTTAAGCTCATCGTCACTAGCATCCTGTTTGATTAAGCTACAGCTAGATAAAACTAATGTGCATATTAACATATAAATAATATATCTACAGCAGCTCAAACCGATCCCTCCCTAGCTAACTCACATCATTTTCTTCATCACCTTATCTGAACAATGTGAATTTGACAATACAAATTTATATTAAAGTTGTATAATATTTTTGGCAATATCTGTTTTTATTATCATATTTTGAAAGCAGACTGCATCATATATAATTTTTTAAGTAAAATGTATAAGCTGATTTGTTCATATGAAAACGTTAACAAATCTTACTTCATTTATTATAAGATACGTATAGAACTGTCCTTATCACATTAGAGAGGATTGTCGTTTATGAAGCATATGTTTTCAAGTCTTCGTGCTAAACTACTAATACTGTTTATCCTATTAGCGTCTGTACCTTTATTAATCGTTGGTATCGTCTCCTATCAAAAATCTTATCATACATTATCTGACCATAGTAAAGCCTCTACAATGCTTATTGCTGATCAATTAGTAAATGATATTGACTCTTTATTTTTGGATACTCAAAAGCTACTTGAGCTTGGTACCAATCCTTCTGTTCTCTACTTTTTAAGCTCACAAACAGAAACATATAACGAAGCAAAGGACATTGTTCAAACTCTTGATACATATCGACATACATACCAATATGATAGCGTTAAAAATATTCAGATGGTTAATTTATATGGAAAAGGGATTAGTGAACGTAAAGGTGTTTTTCAACTCGATTATAACCCTTTACGAAATCCACATTTCTCTTATCTGTTTAAAAATTCTGACGAGGTTTTAACGATTACGCCAGATGAAATGACACCATTAAATAGAATTGATGGGTTTACTTATCCTCACGACACGATTATTTCTATTATCGCTCCTATTAAGCAACGTGTGACACATGAGGTAATTGGTTTCATCGTCATAGATATAGACGATCAATTAATAAAACAATACTATAACCAATTTTCAATTGGGCAAACTGGTTTTTTCTATGTTACTAACGATAAAGGTATACCCATTTTTTGGCCTGAAGAACGTAAAAATGACATACCAGCAAGTAATATTAAAGCTCACTATCCCGATTCTACAAAGGGTAGCTTTACGGAGAATATTAATGAGGACATGCAATTTATTGTGTATGTTACCTCTCATATGACAGGCTGGACTATTGTCGGCATTGCCCCACTAAAAGAAATAATTAGTGATGCACTAGAAATCCAATTGCTTATTTTAGCAAGCGTTGGTTTAAGTGCTATTTTCGCCATTACCATATACATCTCGTTTACACAACGGATTATTCGCCCACTGCAAGTGCTGAAAAATAAAATGCGTAAAGCAGCTGATGGCTATTTAGAAGCAAAGCTAAAAACGGTTGGAAACGATGAAATTGCTGATTTAAGTACGAGCTTTAACACCATGCTAGAAAACATAAAGTTATTACTAGATAAAAATAAACGTGAGCAGGAGCATGCAAAAAAAGCAGAGCTTCGTACATTACAATCGCAAATTAATCCACATTTTTTATATAATACTCTCGATTCGATCATTTGGATGGCAGAGTCCGGCAAAAATGAGTCTGTTGTCAAGCTAGTAAGTGCAATGTCTAAGTTTTTTAGAATCTCACTTAACAAAGGGAAAGACTGGGTCACATTAAAAACTGAGCTCGAGCATGCTAAAAGCTATTTAACGATTCAGCAAATGCGCTATTACGATATATTAACGTATGAATTTGAAATTGATGAAACTATTACGCATTATCCTATATTAGCTATGACATTACAGCCCATTATAGAAAATGCAATATACCATGGCATTAAAAATAAGCGAGGACTCGGTAAAATATGTGTGTCATGTTATTTAGAAAACGAGCACTACATTATTATTAAGGTTGAGGATAATGGAATAGGCATTACACCTGAACGTCTACAAGAAATTCAAATAAATTTACAAACCTATCAGCAAAGCACGACAGCTGAACTCGAAAAACAGGTTCAAGAGCATAATGGAGGCTTTGGCTTATTTAATGTGCATCAACGATTACGCCTATATTTTGGTGAACCTTGTGGTGTGATGCTACACAGTGTTTATGGTGAAGGTGCATCAATTTCGTTAAGAATTCCTCGAAAGCTTTAAATCGCTATTAGTGTTCGCTATCAGGTCTTAAAATCATATAGGAGGTTCATGATGAAGAAAATAATGCTCGTTGATGATGAAATATTAACTCGAGAAAGCATTAGAAATAGTGTGGATTGGGTTAGCCACGGTTTTATTTATTGTGGTGATGCCTCTGATGGCGAAATGGCATTACCATTAATTGCTGAATGGCAGCCTGAAATATTAATAACAGATATTAAAATGCCTTTTATGGATGGCATTGAGCTAGCTACAATCGTTCGCCAAAACTATCCACATATAAAAATTATTATTTTAAGTGGACATGATGAATTTCATTTTGCTCAAAGGGCAATAAGAATTGGAGTCGAGGACTATTGCTTAAAGCCTGTTGGGGCAAAGGATTTACTAGAGCTATTAAATAAGGTGAGTAAACAAATCGATGATGAGCAGCAAAAGCGTGAAGCTTTAGCTTATACTCCTGATAAACTATTATTTGATTTATGCGACGGGCTAATTAATACCTCAAAAGCTATAGAGATAGCAAATTTGATAAATATTCAACTATTAGCACGTTGCTACGTTATTATTATTGTTGAATGGATGCAGCCTCAGCAGGAGCAAGCGAATATTGAGCTATCTAATAAGCAAAATGAAGAAAAGCTGCTTCGTCTTATAAATAATAGCTTTAGCAATAGTATGAATTGGCTGAGCTATAAACCAAGTCGTAAAGAAATTGTATATCTCATTAAAGGGCAGGATCAAATGGCATTGGAACAAGCCATTGATTATTTCGGCTCATGTTACTTAGAGCATCTCAATCATGAATCACTACATGCCATTGTAGGCATTGGAGAGGTGAAAACGCGATTACAATCAATCCACGAATCATATTTAGAGGCTGTTGAAGCAAAATTTAAACAAAGACATAAAAAACAAACGGAATTTGAACTTGATACCTATTTTACACCATTATCAATTGATAAGCCTATTGTTAATCGTGATGCCTTCCTATCATTTATAAAAATTGGAAATAATGAGCAGCTTAAATCGTTTATCGATCAATTTTGTGAGGAGCTGTCATCATTGGCATGGCAATCATCAATGTATGGCATATATTTGCTAAACGAGCTAACTTTAGAGGCGTTTCAAACTGCTAATGCAAGCTTTGCCTCCACCTCAAATAGCACACAGCTCATTCAACAATTTCAACAAAAGGTTAAGCACATTACGACGTTTGAAGAAGCTAAGCAATATTTAGTAGAGCTTCTTTGCTCGCTTTGGGAATGGAGAGCAACAAGTGTTAATCAATATAGTGAATTAATTAATAAGGTAAAGCTTTATATCGAAGCACAATATAATAACAACCAGCTCTCACTCCAAGATATTGCTAAACATGTTGGAATAAGCTCAAGTCATCTTAGTAAAATATTTAGTCAGGAAACAAAGCTTACGATAACAGAATATATTACACAAACTAGAATGTATAAAGCGATGGTATTACTTAAAACTACACATTTCAAAACCTCTCAAATTGCTTTTGAGGTAGGCTATCAAGACCAGCATTACTTTTCAAATACGTTCAAAAAGTTTACTGGCATGTCCCCCATTGAGTTTAGAAAAAATGGTCAGCTAATTGATCATGCTTCTTTACAACAATAAGGAGCGATTTTTATGTATCAAAGAGTTTGCTACCTACTACTATTAATATTGACGTTTACCCTTCTCTTAGGCTGTACTAAAAAGCTAGCTGATGTATACCCACAAGCCAATACAGTAGATGAAAGCATTACAATGAACATACCTGAGCAATTAACCTTTGGAATTATCTTTCCAATGGGAGATCCTGCATATGAACAAATAACTGAGCATGCAGAGCTGGTAGCAAAAGAGCATCATGTTCGATTGCTCGTTGCTGCTCCTGATGAAGCAAATTTAGAGCAGCAAATTAGAATTATGGAATCTATGATTCGTCAAAAGGTTGATGGCATTGCTATCTCACCAGTGGATGCTGAGGCACTCAGCCCACTTATAAATCAAGCGATTGAAAACAACATTCCTGTCATTTGTTTTGAATCTGACTCCCCACATAATAATCGACTTAGCTTTATTGGTGCAGACAACTATGCGACTGGTCAAACACTGGGAGAATCGGTAAATCAATTACTTAATGGAAATGGCATGATTATTGTCGGTACAGGTATGTCAGATATGCTAAGCTTAGACGAACGACTTGAGGGCTTGCTAGATTATTTGAATAATGAAACTAAAATTGAAGTTTTAAAAGTAAAATACAACGAGGGTAAAATTGATAATGCAATTGAAATGCTGGAATCAATGATAAATGATCATCCTCATTTTAGTGCATTTTTAAGTCTTGATTCTGTATCTAGCTCTGCCTCAATACTAATATGGAAAGCAACCGGTAGTAAGCGCTATGTGCTTTCAATTGGAAAAACACTTGAGTCTGAAGCAGCATTAATAAATGGCCAAATCCATACCGTCATATCACAAAATGAGCATCAGTGGGGAGAAGCTATCGTTAAGACATTATTAAAGGCACATCAGCAGGAACCTATTCCTAGTTTCATTGATATGGGTATTGAGGTGATTACAAAATAAAAGTGCCAGCTACTGCTTTAAGCACGCTCTTTGGGAGGAGTAAATGAACAAAATATCGTTATTTATCATCATGTTAAGCACGTGCTTAATTATGAAGGGGTGTGTTACAAATAATAGCGTCATGACATTGGATACAATCATTGAAACAATGAATGAAAATAAGCTTATTATAAACTGCTCGGTTGAAGTAAATCTAAATAATAATAAAAATAAAAATGAAAATAGCTTGGGTTATTTATGTGCTATTGTTATAAATAGTACTACTAAATTAGTGGATAGTAGCGGAAAACCTTTGAGCCTAGATAACTTTTCAATCGGGGATTCGATTAGGATTAACTTCTTAAAACCAGTAAATATTACTGAAGAAAACAGACAATTTGATGCATTTGAAATCATTTTATTTCAATAAAGACCACTTAATATAAGTGGTCTTTTTCATTGTTTTTCATTAATTATTAGGCCTATGCTTAAGTTTTAAATATCGCCTGCTTTGCACTCAGAAATTTCTGTAGCAAAATAAACATACATAATAGTAATCCGATTACAATTTTTGTCCACCATGAGCTTAATGTACCTTCAAAGCTAATGATTGTTTGGATAATACCTTGAATCATTACACCAAAGAAGGTACCAAATATATAGCCTACACCACCGGACAATAGTGTACCGCCAATGACGACTGCTGCAATAGTATCAAGCTCTAAACCAACAGCATGTAAGCCGTATCCTGAAAGCATATAGAAAGTAAAGACAACACCGGCAAGTGCAGAACAAAATCCGCTTAAGGTATATACTAATATTTTAGTTTTCGCAACGGGAAGTCCCATTAGTAATGATGATTGCTCGCTTCCACCTATCGCATACACATTGCGACCAAATGACGTATAATGAGCCAAATAGATGGCAATCGCAACAACGACTAAAGCAATGAGTACACTTATTGAAACAAAGCCTGTGCCAAATAGCTTAACCTTAAATTGTGCCATAGTCGTGTAAAAGGGATTAGTTATCGTAATCGTTTGAATACTTATAACATAGCATAGACCACGAGCAAGAAACATGCCTGCTAGCGTAACGATAAAAGGCTGTACTTTAAAATAGTGAATGATTGCCCCCATACCCGTTCCTAATGTAGCACCGATAAGTAATACAAGAGGAATAACGATATACGGTGGCCAGCCTGCCTCTTCCACCAAGCTAGCAGAAATCATCGTTGTTAAGGCAATAACAGCACCGACTGATAAATCAATACCTCCTGAGATGATTACAAATGACATACCTACTGCTACAATAAGCAAAAATGCGTTGTCAATTAATAAATTGTATATAACCTGTAAAGAAAAAAATCCAGTATAACGAATTGAGCCCATAATAAACATAAGCAAAAATAACGTTACAGTGACCACAATAGGGATATATTTTCGATTAATTAACATGCTTAGGCACCTCCCTTTCGGCTGGATAATGCCGTGTTCTCCATCTTTGGATTAATACTCTACGGAAGCTTTCTGATTGTATTAAACATACAATGAGTACAACACATGCCTTTACAACTAGCGTAATTTCTGGCGGAATGCCAATCATATATATCGTTGTCGTTAAGGTTTGTATAATTAATGCTCCAAGTATCGTTCCCATTAAATAAAATCTTCCCCCATTTAATGATGTGCCTCCAATAACAACAGCCAAAATGGCATCAAGCTCATACCATAAGCCAGCATTATTACCATCAGCACTTGATACATTCGAGCTAACAAGTAGACCAGCAATACCTGCACATAAACCGCAGCATATATAGACTAGTAATATAACTATTGTAGACCTTATACCAGCTAAACGACTCGCTTCTGGATTACTACCGACAGATTCAATAAAAAGCCCCATAGCACTTTTTCGTGTAAATATAAGCGCAATAATGAGTACGAGTGCGACGACAAAAATTGAAACAGGTAAAGATAATAATGCTTTTGTGCCAATAAACGCGTAAGCATCACTGTTAACCGTAATGATTTGTCCGCTAGTAATAAGCTGAGCAATACCTCGTCCAGCAACCATTAATATAAGTGTTGCAATAATCGGTTGAATGCCCGCTTTAGCAACAAGCAGGCCATTCCAAAGACCAAGACCAATTGATAATAGCAAAGCAGCACCCATAGCAGTTAAAACTACTGATATACTATTTTGATTCTCTGCTTGGCTAACAATAAGGCAGCTTAATGCTCCTGATATAGCTACAACAGATCCAACTGATAAGTCAATCCCTTTAGTTGCAATAACGAGTGTCATCCCTATTGATACAAGCATTAGCGGTGCACCAAAATTGAGAATGTCTATTAAGCTACCATATAACTTTCCATTTCTAACAACGATACTAAAAAAATCTGGTGAGTATATAAAATTAAATAAAAGCAAAGCGATTAATATTGCGGCTGGCCAAAACAAATGATGCTTATAGATTAATTTCATCTGTGTCACCCCCAGCAATTGTCTTCATTATTGCGTGCTCACTCATGTCATAATCCCTTAATTCTTTTATTTTTTTACGATCACGTAATACTGCAATACGATTACTTACTCTAAGCACCTCTTCAAGCTCTGAGGAAATAAACAATACAGATTTTCCTTCCTTTGATAAATCTAATACCAATCTTTGAATTTCTGTTTTTGCTCCGACATCTATACCTCTTGTCGGTTCATCAAGAATAAGAAGTTGAGGATTTGTTAATAGCCAGCGTGCTAGTAAAACCTTTTGCTGGTTACCTCCACTTAAATTTTTTATAAGTTGCTCAGCAGATGACGTTTTTATAGCTAATAATTTAATATAGTTATCTGCGATTTCCTCCTGTTTTTTTCTAGAAATCGGTTTATGCCAGCCACGGATAGCTTGTAGTGCAACGATGATATTTTCTCGAACGGTTAGATCATCAAGAATTCCCTCTGCCTTTCTATTTTCTGAGCAAAATGCTGTTCCATGCTTAATAGCTTTTCTTGGAGAATCTATTTTCTCGTTCGAGGAACCGAGCACTATTTTACCGCTATCCACCTCATCTGCTGCAAAAAATAACCTGGCAGTTTCTGTTCGACCTGAACCTAATAGTCCAGCTAAGCCGACAACCTCGCCTTTACGTATAACCAAATCAATCGGCTCTATCACACCATGCCGAGTTGCCTGTTTTGCTTCAGCAACAATTTCATTGTTTATAAATTGACTACTGCTAAATTTTGAAGGAAGCTGTTCAAGCTGATTAAGATCTTTGCCGATCATCTGCGACACGAGCTCCAGCTTAGGTAATTGCTCAGTTTTGAACTCACCTATTAAGCTCCCATTTCTTAAAATAGTAATTCTGTTAGAAACCTCGTAAACCTGATCTAAAAAGTGTGTCACAAATAAAATCGCAAGCCCATCAGCTTGTAATTTTCGCATAATCGAAAATAACTGCTTTACCTCAGTGGCATCCAAACTTGAAGTTGGCTCATCAAGTATTAATACCTTTGCTGATACATTTAATGCTCGCGCTATCGCAACAAGCTGCTGTATAGCTACTGAAAAGGCATGAAGGGGTAATGTTACATCAATTTTAATGTTCATTCTTTCTTGCAGCAGCTGATCAGCACGTTTATTCATTTCCTTCCAATTAATCCGTCCCCACCGCTTTGGTTCTCTTCCTATGAAAATATTTTCAGCAACGGTTAAATTCGTGCATAAATTAACTTCTTGATATACGGTACTTATTCCCGACTCCTGTGCCTCAAGTGGACTCTTGATTTGTATCTTTTTATTATTTAACAAAACATAGCCCTCATCGTTTCCGTATACTCCAGTTAACACTTTTATGAGTGTTGATTTTCCTGCTCCATTTTCACCCATCAATGCATGAATTTCACCCGGATACAATCTAAAATCCACACCTGATAATGCCTTTACACCTCTAAATTGCTTATGGATGCCACACATTTCTAATATTGGTTGTTTGTCCATTTACCCACACCCCCAAATATGCTAGATAAAACAATGAAAGTCACTCATTAAGGCAAGCAGCCAACGTGAGTGACCTTCATCATTAATTCTTACAATAAACGCTTGGCTTATTCGTCCAATGTCTAATCCTATTCAAACTAATAGGCACGTGTAGGTAATGCTTCTTTTGCCTGCTCTGACGTAAATGTAGTTTCTTCTGTAGCAACGCGTTTAGGAATATCGATTCCATTAACTAAATCCTTAACCATTTCCATTAACTGAGGTCCAAGTAATGGGTTACACTCAACAATGAAATTGATTTTCCCTTCACTAGCTGCAATCATGCCATCCTTAACCGCATCAACTGAAATAATAATAATATCTTCACCTGGCTTCAAGCCTGCAGCTTCAATCGCTTGAATTGCACCTAGTGCCATATCATCATTATGAGCATAGAGCACATCAATATCTTTATGTGCCTTTAAGAACGCCTGCATAACTTCTTTACCCTTCGCACGAGTAAAATCACCTGTTTGTGAAGCAATAATGTTCAAATTAGCATTATCCTTTATCATTTCTTCAAAGCCTGACTTGCGATCATTCGCTGGGGCTGAGCCAGTAGTTCCTTGCAGCTCCACAATATTTATTGGCTCTGTAGCATCTTTAAACTGCTCATTTAGCCAACGACCTGCTTTTCTACCTTCCTCAACAAAGTCTGAACCAATAAATGAAACGTATAATGACTCATCCTCTGAATCAACTGCTCGGTCAACTAAAATAACAGGAATGTTAGCATCCTTCGCTTCTTTTAATACAGTGTCCCACCCTGATTCTACTACTGGTGAGAATGCAATAACATCAACCTTTTGTTGAATATAGGAACGAATCGCTTTAATTTGATTTTCTTGTTTTTGCTGAGCATCTGAGAATTTTAAGTCAATGCCTGCAGCCTCTGCTGATTCCTGAACTGACTTTGTATTTGCAGTACGCCAGCCACTTTCTGCTCCAACTTGTGCAAAGCCTAGTGTTATTTTCTTATTGTCTACGGTAGTATTGCTAGTATCTGTTGTAGTTTGTGTTGTGTTAGTCGAGTTACTTGTATTGGTGTTACTTGTTGTTGGAGTATTTGAGTTACCACATGCTGCAACTATGACCATCACCATTGTTAGTGCTAGCATTGCACCTAGCTTACTTAGCTTTTTCATGAATAAGCCTCCCCTTAACATTTCACCTTTTGGTGTACTCAAATTATAAAACGCTTTCATTTTTTGGAATACAGTTGCTGATTTGATGTTTATATAATATTTTTTGTTATTTTTCTTCTTTTGAAATTCCTGTGTAATTTTATATTTTTATTTTGTAATGATGTTCTATATAAACAAAAAAGCACTAAATATCGGTTTATCCGAATATTTAGTGCTCATATATCATTTATTCATTACTAGCTACTTTACCTAATAAATAAACAAGCAATTGTTGATTGTGAGATGAGATTTTATCAAGCGAACGCGCAATGACATCTTGCTTAATTTTAGCGCCTCGGTCAGCCTCAGCCTTCCCCTTTTCAGTGACATGAATCCAAACGATACGCCGATCGGCTTCATCACGAACTCGCTCTATCAGTTCATTTTTTTCCATCCTATCTAATATTGTCGTAATAGCAGCCGGTGTTGTGTTTAAATACTGTAATAAATCTGAAGGTTTCATTACTGGAGATTGAATAAGCAGCTCTAAAATATTGAGTTGACCTTCGGTTAAAGGAGCAAGCTCTTGTTCCAAAGCTATACGCCATTCCTTTGTTAATTTCATCCAAACTTTCGAAAAATCTTCTGAAATCACATGAACACCCGCTTTCTGACAATATTATCTATCTCTTATTATAGCGATATTGAATGTCGAATGAAAGATTAATGTGCTTAATAATTTCCGTGATAAGCTGTGCTAGTATGAAATAAACTGACATGTTGTAACATAATACACGAAAATACTTCTGTCACAAATTATCGATTAAAAAATATTAATAAAGTTAAAACTGAAACAATTGCTAAAATAATAATAGCTTTTCTATATTTATGTGTATCTTGTAATAAAAAAGTATACATTTTATTAGGCTCTATATTTTCATCTAAGGTTTCTTCTGTAATTTGTTGCAAAAGGTGATCTGCAGCCATTTGAAACTGATAAGGATAGTTAGGATTCTTTTTACGCTCAAGCTCATACATAGTAATATCCTGTTTCATAGCTTGCATATCCTCTGGAAGCCACAATCTACTATTTTGCTGTAGCATGAGCTCTCCTATAAATGCATATTTTACTTCTGGTCGTTTAAGCTTATTCGCACAGCTTTGTGCGAAATGTTCTATTTTTTCAGGCAATTGTTCAGCCGTTTTCTCAATACCTTCACGAATATGATTTGTATGTTCTACATACATGTGTTGTAAAACAGCTGGAAGACTAGCTTTTTTGCTGTTATATAAATTCAGCTCTTCCTCATAACGATTAGCTAGCTGCTTCGAATTTACCAGCTTCATTTCAATCTGTTGAAATGGAAACATATGCTGTAAATAATACTGTTTATATTTCTCTTTACCTATACGCAGAAAAGTTTTACCTACCTTCTCTTGCACTTCGATAATTTTTCCCCATTTAAAATAGCTTTTAACCGATTGCATTAATTTGCTGCCAGTTAATCCACCAATTACAGCTCCAATGCCTCCACCTATAACCGTTCCTAGTCCTGGAAAAATAGCAGTACCGATAATACCACCAAGCTTTGCTCCACCAAATCCAAATCCTGTGGCTACGCCAATTTTACCTGCATCGCCAATAACATTCACTGAAAGCTCATGTCCAGATTGTTTGCCTTCTCGATAGGCTTTAATATTAAAGCCGGAACGCAGCATAAATAATGGGGCACTTATAAAAGGGATATAGTCTGCGGCATCGGCAGCTTCATGTATATCAAGGAAAGCTTGTGAAGCTTCCTCTCTTAATGCAACATTACTGTAGTTTCCTTCAACAATTGTAATGCCCTGCTCCTCATAATGATCAAGGAGACCTTTTTCCTGTAGTTGGTTATAAAGCTCTTGATTTACAACATAATGCGTTGACTCCGGATGATTTGCTACAGCTTCTTCAAATTTAGTACTATCCGAATAACTTTTTACAGAATAAAAAAGCGTTTCGCCGTCCATTGTTACAGCAATATCATCGTTTGCATGGGTTCTACTTTCAAATAACGTAGCTGTTGCTCCCATGGCTTCAAATTGCTCTACCGTTATATTTTCAGCGGCTTGTCCAGCGTAGCCACTAATAAACCCATTTAATGCCTGATCACCATCTTGATATAGCCTTTCAACCTTGTTTAACCACTCTAATGGTGTCATCTCCAATAATTCATTTGGATAACGATATTCCATTATATTAAGCACTTGTTCATGGTTTTCAATTTCATTATAAATAGAAAAGATTGATAACGCCGTACTACCCGCTCCTATTAAACATGCATCACGAATAGCCTCATTAGTTTTCATATCAGATGTTAAATAATACACATATTGGTATATCTGTTGTTTTTTTCGTATTGCTTGTATTTCTATATACCCTAAATATGCTGATGCTCCTGCAGCAGATAACCCCATAACTAATAAAAGCATTATCATACCTCATTTATAGTAAAGTTACTTCTTTATAACATAATTTACCTTTTGGGAGTAGTAAATTTATGGTTGATTATGTAATAAAACAAAAAAACTTGGTTTAAATGAGCAATAACTGCTCAATTAACCAAGTTTTAGAACATATTTTAATTTCCAACAATCGGCTTCAACTCAAAAAGCTGAACAAATTGATCATTTTTATCTAGATTGAACAAGGCTCTACCTACAGATTTGCGATCCTCAATAGGCGTTTTATCCGTATTTACGACCAATAATTGATTATTTTCTGTAAATGCTACAATATCAAAAGGCTCTTTACAGTAAAATGCAGCAAATAGTTTATCGCCATTTGAGCGAACTCGTTTACCTTCTTTAAACTCATAGGTTGGTAAACCTTTACCACTTCTTGCTTGAATAGAATAATCAAACAATAATGTTCGTTTACCATGACCTGAATTAGAAACAACGAGAATTTCACCCTCATCAGTTGGATCTACTAGAAAGGCTGCCACCAATGAGTCCTCTGGTTTTAACGTAATACCTCTAACACCACCAGCAGTTCTACCCATACTATTTACTTCAGTTTCATCGAATCTAATAGCCATAGCTAACTCACTAATTAACATTAATTGTTTATTTTGCTCACTAACTAATACCGAAATGATTTCGTCTCCATCGGCTACTTTACATGCTGCAACAGCAGATGAACGTGTAGTGGCATAATCCTTTAACTCTGATCGCTTCACTTGACCACGCTTAGTCACAAAAAGTAAGCTTTGAGCTGCATTAAAATCTTTGACAGGAATAACGGTTACGATGCTGTCATCCTTAGCAAATGGAATCACATTTACAATTGCAGTACCGTTTTCCTTCCACTTAAATTCAGGTACTTGATGGACAGGTAATTGATAATATTGACCCTTCCGCGTAAAGATTAACAAGTTATCAAGTGTGTTGACTTGCAGCACTTGCTTAATAACATCTCCATCTTTTACGCCAGAGTTGTTCCATTCACCACCTGAGCGTGTAAAGCTTAGCATGCTCGTACGTTTAACATATCCCTCGTGACTAATCGTAAACAATACATCCTCAGAGTTTACAAGCACTTCAAGATTTACTTTTAATTCTTCAACCTCATTTTGAATAGAAGAACGACGCTCGATTTTATACTTCTCTTTAATTTCTAATAGCTCAGTCTCAATAACAGACATAAGCTTTTTCTCACTATCTAAAATCGCACGTAATTGCTTAATTTTTTTAACAATTTCACCATGCTCTTTTTCTAGCTGTGTAATTTCTAAATTCGTTAATCGATAAAGTTGCAGCGTTAAAATTGCATCTGCTTGACGCTCAGTGAAGCCAAATTTTGCGATCAAATTATCGCTAGCATTAGCCTTATTTTTAGATGCTTTAATCGTTTCAATAACTTCATCTAATATATTTAACGCTTTAACTAGCCCCTCTAATACATGGGCACGGTCTTCTGCCTTTTCCAAATCATAGCGAGTACGATGTAATACAACATCCTTTTGATGCTCAACATACGTACTAATTAATTGTAGTAAGCCCATTTGCATAGGAGCTTTATTTACAATCGCAACCATATTAAAGTTATAAGTAACCTGTAAATCGGTCTTTTTAAGTAAATAGTTCAATATTCCGGTAGCGTCCGCGTCTTTTTTCAGCTCCACTACGATTCTTAAACCATCACGACCAGATTCATCTCGTACCTCGGCTATCCCTTCAACCTTTTTCTCAAGACGAATATTATCCATAGCCGTCACTAAGCGAGATTTAACAACTTGATAAGGAATTTCCGTTATAACAATTTGCTGCTTACCACCACGAAGTGATTCAATTTCAGTTTTTGAGCGTAAATAGATACGTCCTTTACCAGTTCTGTAAGCATCAACAATACCTTCTCCGCCCATAATAATACCACCAGTTGGAAAATCAGGACCTTGAATAATCGTCATTATTTCCTCCAGTGAAATATTATTATTATGCATATAAGCGATGCAGGCATCTATAGCTTCTGCTAAATTATGTGGTGGAATTTCAGTAGCAAAGCCCGCTGATATCCCACTTGCACCATTAACGAGCAAATTCGGATATCGAGCTGGTAAAACAACAGGCTCTTTTGCTGTATTATCAAAATTATCCTTAAATAGTACTGTGCGTTTATCAATATCTTTTAATAATTCACTTGCTATTTTTGATAATCTAGCCTCGGTATAACGCATAGCAGCTGCGGGGTCATCATCTAATGAACCCCAGTTTCCATGACCATCAATTAATGTATGACCCATTTTCCAAGGCTGTGCCATTCTTACCATACCATCATAAATAGATGAATCACCGTGAGGATGATAATTACCCATAACATCCCCAACAGTTTTTGCTGACTTACGATAGGGTTTATCTGCTGTATTACCAGAATCATACATGGCATATAGTATACGACGCTGTACAGGCTTCAAGCCGTCTCTAGCATCAGGGATGGCACGATCTTGAATAATATATTTGGAATAGCGTCCGAAGCGATCACCAACGACTTCTTCTAAAAACGCTGGAAGAAATTCTTCTAATATGCTCATCTGTATCGCTCCTTACTTATCATATTCTGTAAAATCAACATTCTCAATAATCCAACGCTTACGTGGATCTACCTTATCACCCATCAATGTAGAAACACGACGCTCCGCTTTTGCAGCATCTTCGATTTGAACCTGTAACAATGTACGCGTTTCAGGATCCATTGTTGTTTCCCATAGTTGCTCAGGGTTCATTTCACCAAGTCCTTTATAACGCTGCAATTCAAAGCCGTTACCCATCTCTTTTGAATAAGCAGCTAGTTGCTCATCTGTCCAAGCATAGCGTATTGAGTCTAGCTTACCTGACTTTTTCGATATTTTATATAAAGGCGGTTGTGCGATATAGACTTTACCGTGATCAATTAATGGCTTCATATAACGGTAGAAGAATGTTAATAAAAGCACTTGAATATGTGCTCCATCAGTATCAGCATCGGTCATAATTATGATTTTACTATAATTGGATTCATCTATAGAAAATTCAGAACCTACTCCTGCACCTATGGCATTTATAATAGAACGATACTCATCATTTTTTAATATATCAATGAGCTTTGCTTTCTCAGGATTCATCGGTTTACCTTTTAACGGTAAAATTGCCTGATACTTTGAGTCTCTACCTTGCTTTGCTGACCCCCCGGCAGAGTCACCCTCAACAATAAATAGCTCATTACGGGAGCTATCTTTTGATTGAGCTGGAGTCAACTTTCCAGTAAGAGACGCCCCTTCACTACGCTTTTTGCCTGAGCGTATTTCCTCTCTTGCTTTCCGAGCAGCTTCTCTCGCCTTTGCTGCCTGAACTGCTTTTTTCAAAAGGTTTTGAGCAATATCTGGATTTTCCTCTAAAAACACCTGTAAACGCTCTGTTACTACTGCATCTACTGCACTACGTGCAGAAGCACTTCCTAGCTGATCCTTAGTTTGACCAACGAACTCAACCTCAGACATTTTTATATTAATAACCGCCATCATACCTTCTCGGAGGTCATTACCATCAAGATTTTTATCCTTTTCTTTTAAGATAGCAGATTTACGAGCATATTCGTTCATCACTCGTGTATACGCCGTTTTAAAACCTGTTTCATGCGTTCCACCACCACGAGTAGGAATCGCATTAACAAATGAGGCAATCGTTTCTGTATAGCCATCATTATATTGAAGAGCTACTTCTACTTCAATTTCGTCTTTTTCACCAACAAAATGTACAACATCATGTAAAACAGATTTACCTTCGTTTAAAAAGGCCACGAACTGACTCGCACCACCTAAGTAGTGAAAATCATCTTGACTACCAGAGCGTTCATCTTTAATAACCACTCTTAAGCCCGAGTTTAAGAAAGCGATTTCTTGTAAACGTTCTGCAAGTGTATCGTAATTAAAATTAATACCGTTTTGAAAAACACGAATATCAGGTTTGAAAGTAACTTTCGTACCTGTACGATTTGTGTTTCCGATAATTTCTAGAGTAGTAACAGGCTCACCAACATGTTCTATCCCTTTATCATCTACAAAATATTCAAAGCGCTGCTTATGTATTTTTCCATCACGATATATTTCAACTTCTAACCATTCAGAAAGTGCGTTAGTAACTGAGGCACCTACACCATGAAGGCCACCAGATTTTTTATAGCCTCCGCCACCAAATTTGCCACCTGCATGCAAGATTGTAAAAACAACTTGCGGTGTTGGAATGCCTGATTTATGGATTGCAGTAGGAATACCGCGACCATTATCATGAATAGTGATGGAACCATTTTTATGAATAGTGACATCAATTTCCGTACAATATTTAGCTAAATGCTCATCTACAGCATTATCAATAATTTCCCATACTAGATGATGTAAGCCTGAAGTGCCTGTACTTCCGATATACATACCTGGACGTTTACGTACAGCAGTCAAGCCTTCTAAGATTTGAATATCATCTGCACCATAGGATTGTTTACTGTCAACTTCAATACTGTCAAAGTTAAAAAGATCCGTCTTATCTGACATGCTCTTCCTCCAATTCAATAGCTACTTATTATCGCTATTTTCTTGCACATAAATACATTCTATATCGAAAACTGTTAATTCTGCAAACATTGCTTATGAAAACATATAAAAACATCCGATTTTTCAAAGAAAAAAAGGATGTTTTTAATCCGATATAGACGAACGTATATTCTATTATAGCAAACTTAATCAAATAAAAATAGATAAAATTTATAGATTATTCGTCAAACTATTAAAACGATAATAAACTAACCTCGAAAACCTGCTGTAAATCCTCTGTAATTTGATCAAGCTGGTCTAAAGGTAAAGGATTTTGTCCTAAACCAAATTCAATTGTAAAGCCCGGTCTACCCCAATCCTGAATAAACCAATCCTTATAACCACCAGTGCTATTAACATTTCTAATTGCCTCATAGCCAGTTCGACGTGCAATTTCCTCAGCATACAGCTGTGAAGATGCGGGCTCTCTTCCATTGAAGCCATAATATATTTCTCTGCCTTGGGTATGCAACGCAAATACACGATCAAAATCTCTAGCTTTAGTTAGCTCTGCTAAAGCTATCACTTCAGGTTCTGTTAATGGCTCTTGACCAGAATAATCGCGTGGTGAAGGCTCTTGAGGTCCTTGAGAAGCATCCACTTGCCATAGGGCTGGGAATTGCTTGTTTAAATCTACACCATTAATATTCGCTTTCCAGCCAGAAAAATCAACATAGCTTTTGTTAATACGTAACGCTTGAGAACGATATGGCTCCTCTATGCTTCCTTGATTGACGACTAAATCTACACCGTCTGGATTTACCATCGGAACAAAGGAAAAACTATAGCCACTATAGGTCGCTAATGATGTTTGTGACCCGATATCTTCAGAGTTGGTCAATGCTAATAAAAAATCATTTATCACATTCATTAATGCTGAAGAGGTGATCCATTCATTTGCATGCATGCCAGCATTAAAATGAATTTCCGTTAAACCATTTCCTATTCTTATTTCATAAATCGGCTTTCCCATTACACTTTCGCCAATCGAATGAACATCGATAAAAGGGTAACGCTCTAATAATGCAGTAATATCTTCCTGATATTGTGCAAAATTGTATGGATTATCGGTATTGACTACTCGATACGTTAAACGATTAGGTATCATTAAACGTGTACCTATTTGTAGTTTTTCTTGCTGTTCAATTTCTGGATTACTTTGTAGCAATAGTGAAACAGTAATATTATTTGCTTTTGCTATACTCCATAGCGAATCCCCTGCTTTTACCTCGTAAATTCTCCAATCATAACCAGGAATTTCTACCTCTTGGCCAATCATAAGCTTTTCAATAGTTGGATTTGACTCTAAAATTAAATTTAAAGGTATTTCAAACCATACGCTGTAAAGCCACAAGGAATCACCTTGACGAGCTACAATTCTCATTTTGTATCATCCTCTCTAGGCATCTGTCTATACAGCATATGTAACAGATTATAAATGGTGAAAAAAAAATCTTGTACAATATGAAAATGACATTCAGCATTTTCATACCGTACAAGAAAAAAAGCTTACGCTTACTTATATTTATTTGATGGTTGCTTACTATGCTCTAGTAAATAAGCAAAATCATTTTCTAAACGTTTTTGTTCTGCTTGTTTTGCCTCCATCTCGAGCTCTTCCTTCTTTTGCTTCTGCAGCTCTTCCTCTTGCTTAAGCTGATGGGCAGTCGCCTGAAGCTTCTCTAAAACATTCGCATCCAATAAGCTTTTTAAATCAAGACCATTTTGTTTGTCCTGCTCAACCTTATCGCTTTTATATTGCTTTTGTTGTGTCACTTTTTTTTGCTTTTTCCCCATACTTGTCACCTACTATAAATCTTTTATAACTAACTTTTTAGCAGCTTCCTTCGCAATTGCTCTTGCCTCTTCCACTGATTTACCGCTACTTAAAGCTACTGCCATGCGTCGTCCAACTTTTGTTTCCGGTTTTCCAAATATTCGAATTTGAGTGTTTGGTAATGCGAGTGCCTCTTCAATGCCACCAATTTTAAAATCAGTAGTTTCAGTTATTGCTTTTAATGTAGCAGAAGCAGCAGGCGTTAATAGTTTAACAGTTGGAATTGGAAATCCTAAAATCGCTCTTACATGTAGGGCGAATTCGGATAAATCCTGAGACGCTAAAGTAACCATACCAGTATCATGTGGACGAGGAGATACTTCACTAAATAAAACTTCATCCTTCGTCAAAAACAATTCTACACCATAAAGACCGTAACCACCAAGTTCATTTGTTATTTTCAACGCAATTTGTTCACTTTGTTTAATTTGCTGCTCAGTCATAAAATGTGGCTGCCAGGACTCGATATAATCTCCATCCTGTTGAACATGTCCAATTGGTGCACAAAATGTCGTACCGTTAACACTACGTACAGTGAGTAATGTGATTTCTGACTCAAATTGAACAAAGCCTTCAACGATAACCTTGCTTTTGTTCGTGCGACCACCTTCCATAGCGTAATTCCAGCAAGACTCTAAATCATCTGGTGTTTTGCAAACACTTTGGCCTTTACCAGATGAGGACATTATCGGCTTTATCACACATGGAAATCCGACCTGATTTGCAGCCAAAGTAAGTTCTTCTATAGACTCAGCGAATCGATAAGGTGCTGTAGGTAAATTTAATTGCTCTGCAGCCAATCTTCTAATTCCTTCGCGATCCATTGTTAATCTTGTAGCCTTTGCAGTGGGAATTATGTTAAAGCCTTCCTGCTCTAACTTTATTAATGTATCTGTAGCGATAGCTTCAATTTCTGGAACGATATAGTCTGGTCGTTCAGATTCAATAACTTTTCTTAGAGCTTGTCCATCTAACATATTAATAACATAACTTCTGTGAGCAACATGCATGGCAGGGGCATCTTTATAACGATCAACAGCAATTGTTTCTATTCCAAGTCTTTGTGCTTCGATAATAACTTCTTTTCCTAGCTCACCTGAGCCTAGTAGCATTAGCTTACGAGAATAATGAGATAGCGGAGCTCCATACATAAAAAAATAACCTCCTAAAAAGTTGAGTACGAATATACGTCTCTCTTCATTTTGGAGGTTATTTCCGAAAAAATCAATCTAAAAATTAAACAAATCGATATTGAGCCTGTATTAAACCGAAGTATACACCTTGTCTATTCATTAATTGTTCGTGATTTCCTTGTTCAACAATATTACCATGATCCAGTACAATAATGTCGTCTGCATGCCTAATTGTTGATAAACGATGAGCAATCATAAAGGATGTGCGGCCCTTCAGTAATACCTTTAGTGCCTCTTGAATTTTCAATTCTGTTTCTGTATCAATACTAGCTGTCGCTTCGTCCAAAATAAGAATCTTAGGATTTGACAATAATGCACGAGCAAATGAAAGTAATTGTCTTTGACCCATAGATAAAACATTACCACGCTCTTCGACTTGAGTTTCATATCCATCAGGCAGCTGCATAATAAAATCATGGGCATTAACTGCCTTTGCAGCTGAATATATTTCTTCATCTGTTGCATCAAGCTTACCATAACGAATATTATCTTTAATCGTTCCCGAGAAGATAAACGTATCCTGCATAACAAGACCTACTTGCTGACGTAGGCTACTTAAGGATAAATCTCTAATATCTACGCCATCGATTAATATACGACCCTCTGTTGTATCGTAGAAGCGACACAATAAGTTAATAATCGTACTCTTACCAGAACCAGTATGACCAACTAGAGCTATCGTTTGTCCTGCTTTTACGTCAATTGAAATACCCTTTAATGCCGCTCTACCCTTCTCATACTCAAAGACGATATTCTCAAATTTTACATCACCTTTAATCTCTGATAATGTAATAGCTTCTTCCTTCTCTTTTACATTTGGCTGTTCATCTATAAATTCAAATATACGCTCAGATGATGCCATCGCTATTAACATCTGTGAATATAGCATACCTAAACGATTGATAGGCTCCCAGAAGTTACTCATATAGCTAGAATAGGCTACGAGCAAACCAATTGTAAAAGCTTCTATTGAAATTAAATATGTTCCATACCAATACAATATACATGCACCGACAGCGGCAGTTATTTCAATAATAGGACCAAATGCTTGGTTCATCATTGAAGCACGGTTCCAAGATTTTAAGTTGCTCGCATTCATTTTTTGGAAGAAGTCAATATTATTTTTTTCTTGAACAAATGCTTGCGTGACCTTCATACCTTGTATACTTTCGTTTAAGTGCGAGTTTATACGTGAGTTTTTCATACGTACTTCCTGCCATGCAAAACGAATTTTTCTGCGTAGAGATGTAGATATAAAGAACATGATTGGAACCGTTACGATTACAGCTAAACCTAACTTAAGGTTGATAGTTAATAAAATGATAACGATACCGCATAATTGTATAATGTCCATTAATAAGTTAACTACACCGTTAGTAAATAGCTCTTGCAATGTATTCACATCATTAGTTACACGAACTAATACTGAACCAGCAGGTCGCTTATCAAAAAATCTAAAGCTTAGTCTTTGAATATGTGTAAATAAATGTGCTCTTAAATCATGCAAAACCTTTTGTCCGATAACATTAGTGCGCTTAATACGAAAGCGTGTCGCAACCATTTGAATGATATAAAGCACTATCATAATAAGTCCAAGTAACCAAAGGTCGCCTGTTTTACCTGTTCCAATATTAGGTTCAATATAGTGGTCAATACCACGCCAAATTAATAAAGGGATTCCAAGGCGTGTTAATGTACCGATAATCATAACGATAATAATGGGCACGAACTCAGCCTTATATGGTTTCATATATTGGAATAGTCTAGCAAGCTGAGCCCAGTTAAATGGTTTTTCAATTACATCGTCGTCGGTATAGACGAACCGATCTCGCGTGCGTGATTTACTGTTCTCCATTTTGCTTCGCTCCTCCTATTCCTGCTAAACTAGCTTCTGTTTGAACTGAAGCTGGAAAGTCTGCATATTGAATTTTATATGTCTCTTGATATAATCCCGCCTCATTAACTAATTGCTCATGTTTACCACGCTGAACAATTTCACCATCTTGTAACACTAAAATTTCATCAGCAAAACGTAACGAAGATATACGATGAGCAATAATAAACGTAGTACGACCTTTCATCAATTCTTTAAAACTTGCTTGAATTGCATGCTCAGTCTCCATATCAACAGCACTTGTAGCATCATCTAAAATTAAAATCTTTGGATTTTTAATAAAGGCACGAGCAATGGCTAAACGCTGCTTTTGTCCACCAGATAAACCCATTCCTCGTTCGCCAACTATAGTGTCGTAACCGTTCTCAGTTTCCATTATAAAGTCATGTGCACATGCTAGTTTAGCAGCATGTTCTATTTGCTCCTGAGTCACATTCGGAATACCATAGCTAATGTTGTCACGTATCGAAGCAGAAAATAAAAATGTCTCTTGGAATACTGGGGAGATAATCGTACGTAAATCAAATACATCTAAATCTCGAATATCAACACCATCTAATGTAATTTTCCCCTGCTTTATATCATAAGCACGCATTAGAATTTGAATAATCGTAGATTTACCCGAACCTGTTGGTCCTAATAAGCCTACTACAGATCCTTCTGGTACATAAAATGAAATATTTTTTAATGCAGGAGCTTTATCTGGATAATTGAAAGTAACATTATCAAACCTTACTTCACCTTTAACCAGATCCATATTTAATCGTTTCGCATTCTCTTTATTTTTGATGAAAACTGGCTCTGCTAATAGATTTAACACGCGTTCACCAGAGGCCTTAAATTGTGTATAAACGTTAATATGATAACCAAGTCCCCATAAAGGACCAACGATATACCAAATTAAACTGAAAAATGCGACGAACTCACCTAACGAAAATGTACCATTTACAACCATGTAACCGCCAACAACTAATAAAATAATGACACAGCTGTTTGCGATCACCTCCATTAACGGGAAAAATCTAGACCACAATGTTGCAGCATCAATTTGGTTTGTCTTAAATTGTGAGTTTTGCACCGTAAATTTCGTAACCTCGTGTGGCTCACGAGCATAAGATTTTACCGTACGTACGCCTGTAATGTTTTCTTGTACAGCAGTGGTTAGCTGACTCATCGTTTTACGCATATCTCTAAAGATAGGATGTATTTTTCCTTCAAACTTAATGGCAACTAATATGAGTAGCGGAATTGGAATTAATGTAATTAAAGTTAATTTCCAGTTAAAAATTAACATCATCGTTCCACCAAATCCAACCATTAAAAATACATTAACGAGTTGAGGAAATCCAAAGCCTAAAAAATTTCGAATCCCTTCCAAATCAGCAGTTAGCCTTGACATTAAATCGCCCGTCTTTGCACGATCATAGTATTGGTACGATAATGAGTTTAACTTTTCGTACAGTTTATTTCTCATTCTTGTTGCTGAACGGTTACCTAATCTGCCCCCACAGAAACCGTGTAAAAACTGTAACGTCGCCTTTATAAGGACAACACCTACAATAGATAATGCTATTGGACCAACTAAATCATACTTTTGTTGACCAATAATATCATCAATAAGGTACTTTACGATATACGGTTGAATAAGACCTACAGCTGTTGATAATGCCAAGAAGCCAAATGCCCCAATGAAAAACCATTTGTCTTGCTCGTAGTAAGCCTTTAAACGCCTGAAAATATCCAAACCCGTCAACTCCCCACTTATGTAATTGTTTTTAGACTTTATGAGGATATTAACTTGAAAGGTAAAATTAAGCAAACTTTGAATTATATCAAATGTTTTGTTCTAATCTCCTAAATTGCCAAAAACACGAATAAATAATCTATTTCCTTCAAAATCATGCATTATCATTCCTTATACTTACTAATTTAAACTTATTTCAAAAAAATAAAAAAACAATACCAAATTATGTATAAATATTTGCACTTAAGTATAATTGTGCACCTACATATTTGGTATTGTTTAATAAAAAAAGTGCTAAAACATCATGTTATAAAGATTTGATACGTTTAATTTTGCTTATCTAACTTAGTTACAATCTGTTCAATTTGCTTCATATAGCTTTCATCATTTAATAGCATAATGGATTGCTCAATATAACGTGATGTGCTCAATTTCATAGAAGCTAATGTCTCAGTATACGCTGCTTTATATTGTAATTGATAAAATTGCTTCCACTCAGTAGCTGTATCAGACATCCATTGCTTTATACTTTCAAATATTAATGGTTCAAGCTCTATGCGTAAACGCTGCTTACCTTGCTGTTCGAAAAATTGCTTTGGAGATTTGAAGTAGCTCCATAGCCATTTACTCGTTACTGCTTTAAGTGACCAATCTTGTCTTTCTTGTGGCTGCTGCAAAGTAACAGGATTATAGCTTAAGCTTAAGTTTAAATCATGCTCCTCTAGCCATTGATTAATAAAGACCGTTTGCTCTTCGATTAGTCGATGAATAAATTTCTCGATACGTAATGTTGTTGCAAGCAGCTCTTGTTTAAGCTCTAAAGCTAAAGTACGTTCAAGCTCAAGCCATGCAGTAAACAACACCTGTTGCATCGACAGACCATTTTCCTTTATTACAGACGGATTTATCGCATAATTATAAAAGTCTGTAAATCTTAGCTGTAGTCGCTGCACAATGTAGTAGGTCAGCTCATTAACCTCTTGAGCTAAACTATCAGGCACTGCCTGCTCAAGTCTACCTTCTACATAATTAAAAAATGTTGACTCGAGCTGTGTTAAGCGAGTTAAATGTCTATCCTTCTCATTTAAATCAGCTTTAGCTCGCTCAAATAAATAGGTGACTTCCTGCTTCACACGACTAAATTCTTTAAGAGCAGATTTCACTACAATTTGTCCTAATTCAACTTGAATAAAGGAGTAAAATTGCTGCTCGAAGCTAAACAAACCTGAATGAACAAGCTGCTGCTCATCATGCTGCTGCTTCGCGCTAAGAGCCATTAAGCTTGAAACAGGATACAGTCTTGGATTTCTAATTTGATGTGCTTCTAAATTAGTCTCAACATGCTTAAGGACACCCTTTAGCTCCTCCTCGCTCGCTGCTAGGTCAGCTGCATTTACGACAAAGAACATTTTATCTAATTCAAATTGATCCTTTACTCGGCCTAATTGATCTAAAAACTGTCTATCAGCGTGAGAGAAGGCATGGTTATAATACGTCACAAAAATAATGGCGTCAGTATTCTTTATATAATTAAAGGCTACTCCAGTATGTCGTGCATTTACAGAATCTGCACCAGGTGTATCAACTAACACTATACCAGATGCTGTTAATGGACAATCGTAATAAAACTTTATTTCCTGTACAAAGCAGGAAAGAGACTCCTCAGCAACATACGCAATATATTGATCACGATCTACTTCCTTGGTTTGTCCTAAATATTGCCCTTCAGTAACCCAGCCTTTTCTTGCTGCCTTAACAAAGCTATAATGTGCACGACCAGAATTGGCTACATCCTCTGGTTTAATTTTATCAATGATTTCAAAAATCTTATCCTTTGAGATTTTCTCCTCAAACGAATATAGCCCTAATAGCTTTAAGGAATATATCAAGTCCTCTAGCATCACTTGCTCAGTTTTCATATAAATTGTAGCTGTATTATGCTTGTGTTTCTCATTAGGAGGTAAAATACTATTTATGGCAGCTGTAGTTGGGTTAGGACTAACTGGTAATACCGCATCACCAATTAGAGCATTGGCTAATGAGCTTTTGCCTGCACTAAATGCCCCGAATAAAGAAATCGTAAAGTTTAATTGTGTCAGCCTACCTGTCTTCTGCTGTAATCGTTCTGCTAAAGGTTTAAGCTGCTCAACTTGATTTAATATTGATGTACCCTTTGATAGTTTATCACTTACGATTTGATATTGCTGCTTTAAAGAATTGACCTGTTCTATTCCAGTTTGATCAGAAATCGCATCATCAATCTGTGAGATAACAATATGCTGCTTTTGCTCTACAAATGAGTGCTGTAAACCTGTTTGTTCTAAATGTTGCTCAACAGACGGTAACTTTACTACGCTCGGTTCAACTATAGGCTTGATGCGAGATAATAACGCTTCTTTATATTGAGCATGCTTCTCTTTTACTTCAAAATAAACGAAAGCTGGTTTAAGCTGTTGCTCCAGCTTTGCAATATCGTCTTCTATCTTTTGCACCTGCTCAGAAAATTTGAAAGCTAATGTAATATTAATGATGTTTTCTAGTATAGAGATTGTCTTCTCTCTATATAAGCGCTTAAGCGAATCTGAGAGTGCTGTACAATATGTTAATGTATAAGCATTATCAAATACGGCTCCTGTTGAAATTTGATCAATTAAATATTCTGGCTTAGGTAAACAGTCCTCTAAACTTTGCAGCCATTGATCTAATAACTGCATTTCAATATTAAATGGTTTTAAGAAAGCTCTTAAGGATTGCTGTATATGCCAAACAATATTTGAGTCCACTATTTCTGTTAACTGATTATATACATCAGTAAGCCTTTGCTGCTGCTCTGACTCAGTTTTGCTCTTAGTAAACAAAAATCCTTGTTTAAACCCAGGCTTTCGGCTTTCTAAAAATAAATGGACTTTATCCCTAAAAACAGCAGGGGTAATATTTGCATTTTTAAGAATTGTATCAAGCTCTACTCTATACTGTGGTATGATAGCATCTTTTTCTTCGTTTAATTGCGTTTTATTATTTAAGAGCTGTTCAATTTGCGTTATGACCTGTTCTATATGCTCTTTGCCACCTAAATGCTTTAATGCCTGATCTAAGCTTGCTTCATCCTTTAATTCGTTAACCTCGATATGTTCATTTATAATATGGGCTAACGATGCCTTTACACTTTCAAGTTTTAATGCTTCAGCTTGAACGACTAACTGGTCGCATAAATGAATTAAGCTGCTCCACTGATGGTGTTGATGTTCAGGATTTTTCAGCGATAAGTACAAAATACCTGAAGGTTCTAAATGCCAAGCCTGAAAGGCGTCCCACACAGATTGACGATAGTCTTCAAATAATAGTTCTTCTTCTCTATGCTTATCTATTTGATTGACAATAAAATAAAGTGGTTTTCTCCACTCTTTTAATTGTTTAGCAAAGGCAAAATTAATTTCGGATTGTACATGGTTATAATCCATTACATAAAACACTACGTCAGCCAAATGAAGTGCAGATTCTGTCGATAAGCGATGGGCATCATCCGTAGAATCAATTCCAGGAGTATCAAGTAAAATAATGCCCTTCTTTAATAACGGACTTGGGTAAGTAATTTTAACTGAGGTATACGTTTCTCCATCTAAGCAATAATTCGCTAATTGATCAATAGGAACAATAGCCGTTCTTAACTCGCTATTATGCATGATCTCTACCTCGGCTTGAGGCTCTTCTCCATAAGCTAAAGTAACAATATTAGCACTAGTTGGAATCGGGCTAGATGGTAATAGTTTCGCTTCGCATAATGTATTAATTAATGTTGATTTACCAGCTGAGAAATGTCCACATAAAGCTATTGAAAGTCCATCTTGCTCTAATTTATGTTTTAAGTGAGTAAGTTTTCTTCCATGACTGTCATCCTGCTGCTCTTGTAGCTGTTTAATTAAGTTATTTAATTCGTTAATTAGCAATTCTACGCTGATTGAAGCCATTATGCATTCTCCTTAAACTATAGTCGTATCGTTCAAAGTGTAGCTAATATTTAGCAGTTATGCAAGTGTTTATATATATAAAAAAATGCTAATGATTAATAAAATAATCATTAGCATTTTTAATGCTTAAGCTTGTTCTTCTACTAACTCAGAAGCATGATCTTCTTGTGTAGGAATACAAATTTCAAATACTTCACCGTGTTGTAAAATAAGATAATTTCTTGCTTTATCACGCATCACTACTACCTCAGGCTTTTGACGCATACGATCGATATGCTCAGCGTCTACAAAACCTAAATTGGAAACCGTAATTTCTTCAATTACAATATCTTCATTTTCAATTAAATCTTTAGTTACAACTTCCTCATAAATATCTGAAAATTGCTCAAAACTGTTTGTGTAAACTGTAATACATTTCATTGTTGTTTCATCCTTATTGTTTATTTTGAAGTTTTACGTTTGGTCTTAGGCGGAGAGGCAACTCTTTTTTGTCCTTCTTTGCAAAAATCGATTAATGGACATACATGACATTGTGGACTTTGTGCTTTGCAATGGTATCGACCAAAAAAAATCAAACGATGATGAGTAATCGTCCATTCATCTTTAGGTACAAGCTTCATCAACCTATGTTCAACTTCTAATACAGTTTCATCCAATTTTGCAAATCCTAAACGTTTTGAGACACGATCAACATGTGTATCAACTGCTATCGCTGGTACACCAAACGCGTTTGACATGACAACATTAGCTGTCTTTCTACCTACACCAGGAAGCTCAACTAGCTGCTCATGTGTACGCGGTACATCTCCATCATATTTATCAATTACAATTTTGCAAAGTTTTTGTATGTTCGCAGCTTTACTACGATACAGACCTATACGTCTTATATCCTGCTCCAACTCTTCTAGTGGAACAGATAAATAGTCAGCTGCTGTTTTATACTTTTGAAACAAATCCTTAGTAACCTTATTCACAGTTTCGTCAGTGCATTGAGCAGACAATAAGACCGCAATCGTTAATTCAAACGGATTGCTATGATTTAATTCACAATGAGCATCTGGAAACATTTCAGCAAGTGTATCCAATACAATTCTCATTTTTTCTTTTGCTCTCAATTAAACAGCCTCCACTTCATAACCATCGGAAAAAATAATAGCGAAAAAAAAGCATAGATGCAAGTCATCTTATATCATTTCTAATAAAAAACTGCTCGCAAGCGAGCAGTTTTCACACAATGTTAATTGTATTGTATATTTATGGCAAAATAACAGTTTTAATATCATTGCCTTTAAACACTAAAGTAACAGTTGAATTTACCACTACATCTTTAATTGAAGCTTTCTGACCATTTGTTTTTTGTAATACTACACTGTTAGCATTAACGGTTTGAGTATTACCTTGATACTGAACGATAATTTCACCGTTGCTTTGGTAAATGTAAGATACCTTAGCAGAAAGTCTTTCTTCAAGTATAAAGCGATCCAATGTTAAGCTTGAAGTATTAATAGCAACTGTATACGTATTGCCAACTTTAAGATCCGTTTCAGTTAAATATGAATTTGTTGGATGCTCAACAATGATTGTGTTAAATGGTAATTCTATTCTCTCTGCTGTAGCTAATTCCATCGTTACAACTTTTTTACTATTATCAATTGATACAAGCTTACCAGTTAAATCTGAATGTAAATCTAATCTAACAATTTGATACTCATAAACATTTAAAGCTCCATCAATTGGAATTGAAACAAAGTCAACTGAAATATTAGTCCAATCAGAGAAATTGTTCAGGTTATCAATAGAAACTTCATTTCCATCAATATATACTTTAGTGTTATCTGTCAATTTCGTAGCAAACGTTAATTTACCTTTAGAAACTGTTAATGTCTTTTCTTCAATATTCATGCTTACTAGTTTTGCGTAATCGTAAGAGGAAATATTACGGTTTTCAACTAGAATAGCTGTAACCTCATCCTTTTCATTTAGAGTAATCGTAACCTCATCAGTGCCTTTTAATAAGCTAGATACTGTCGCATTATCTAAATTAGGAATAGTAACCTTTGGATTACGTGCTATTACTTTAGTAATGAGCTCTCCATCAACTTCAACACTAATAATACGGTCAGTTACCTCAAACAGCTTACCTGAAATATTATTACCTGTTTGACCATTTAGTACCTTTATAACACGTAAAGGTGCTGCAGCTGCATCATATGTTGGTTGAAGCACTTGAATTTTATCACGTTGCTTAATATCAGTTATTTTTATTTCTACACCCTCAGAATTTACAAGCTTAGTCGTTGTGCTTAAAGCAATTTCAACTGCAGCATTGTTAGAGTTTACAGTAATTTTATTGTTAGCAGCATTAACAAGTAATACTTCATACTCAGTCGTTTTTACATTTTGCTCAGTAGATTGCATTTCTACAAATTTAGCTACTCCGTTAAGAGAAATAACGGAAATCGCTCCATATTGCACTAATTGTGTTTTTTGAATCGCAAAGTCATTATTTGCAATATAAAATCCTGTATTTTGATCAATTTTAAATGTATGTTCCTTACCAT
>Ga0182742_1000736_pt1 | contig 47739 bp, 43 predicted proteins | sample eDN5th37CBELigMG_FD_128880 | JGI IMG/M metagenome (GOLD analysis project Ga0182742, IMG submission 128880) | Enriched Miracle-Growth compost microbial communities from Emeryville, California, USA - eDNA 5th pass 37_C BE-Lig MG (version 2)... ...
AGGAGGATTTCGAGCGGCTGGAGCGGGCGCGGAAGACCGCGGAGAAGCGGGCGATCCTCGAGGAGCGGTTCCGCACCGCCCACCCGCTGGCGACGCGCTACTTCCTCAAGGTGATCACCGGCGAGCTGCGGATCGGCCTGCAGGAGAAGCAGGTGGAGGAGGCGATCGCCGCGGCGACCGGCGCGCCGAAGCAGGCGGTGCGGAACGCCAACAACCGGGCGGGCGACATCGCCCGGGTGGCCCTCGCCGCGCGGCGCGGCACGCTCGACGCGATCGAGGCGACGCTCTTCCACCCCATGGATTTCATGCTGGCGAAGCCACTCGATTCCCTCGACGAGCTGACCGAGCCGGACGCCTGGATCCTCGAGGACAAGTTCGACGGGATCCGCGCCCAGGCCCACGTGGAGCAGGGGCGGGTGCGGATCTTCTCCCGCGGGCTGGAGGACGTGACCGAACCCTTCCCCGAGCTGGTGGAGGCGCTGGAGCGCCTGCCGGGGAGCGCGGTGATCGACGGGGAGATCCTCGGCTGGCAGTACGAGCGCGCCCTGCCCTTCGTCTTCTTCCAGCAGCGGCTCGCCCGCAAGAAGGTGAGCGAGGCGCTGGTGCGCGAGGTGCCGGTGGCCTTCGTCGCCTACGACCTGCTCTACCGCGACGGCGAGCTCCTCCTCGATCGCCCGCTGGAGGCGCGCCGTCGCGCGCTCGAGGCGCTCTTCGCCGGGCGCGAGCCGCCGCTGCTCCTCGCCGAGCAGCGAACCGCGCGCGACCTCGACGAGATCGACGCCATCTTCCACGAGGCGCGCGGACGGGCCAACGAGGGGCTGGTGCTCAAGCGCCGCGGCAGCCCCTACGAGCCGGGGCGGCGCAGCGGCCTGTGGCGCAAGCTGAAGCGGCCCTTCGGCACCCTCGACGTGGTGGTCACCGCCGCGGAGCAGGGACACGGCAGGCGCGCCACCGTCCTCTCCGACTACACCTTCGCGGTGCGCGAGGGGGATCGCTTCGTCAACGTGGGCAAGGCCTACTCCGGCCTCACCGACGAGGAGATCCGCGAGCTGAGCCGCATCTTCCGCCGCATCCAGATCCAGCGCTTCGGCAGGGTGCTGGTGGTGGAGCCGCGGGTGGTGCTCGAGGTGGCCTTCGACGGCGTGCAGAAGAGCGCCCGCCACAAGAGCGGCTATGCGCTGCGCTTCCCGCGGATCCTGCGCTGGCGCAAGGACAAGACGGCGGAGGAGATCGACACGCTCGACCGGGTGCGGGAGCTGTACGAGCACTCGCTCCGGGTGCTCGAGGAGGCGGCGGCGCCGCAGGGCTGATCGCGCGCCTATCTGCCGACCACGAGGACCATGAGGAGCGCGAAGAGGATCGGCAGGCCGATGATCACCCACGACACCGGCCGCGCCATGTTGAGCGTGTAGCCGACGCCGAAGCGCTTCTCGATCTGCACCCGGGGATCGTCGGGGTTGAAGTAGAAGAGGCCCGCCTTCCAGTGGCGCTCCGCCTCCTCCGCCCGCGCCTCCGCCGGCGTGCCGCGCAGCAGCGCGCGCACCTGCCGGTTGCCCCAGAGGAAGAAGGCGAACGTATCCGCGGCGGCGGCGAGGAGGCAGGCCACGAGGATCGGCTCGGGGTGCGAGGCGCGGACGCCGGGGACGAAGGTCAGGAGCGCGGCGATGGAGAGGAGCGAGAGGCCGCTCGCCGCGGTGAAGAGGCGGTAGCGGCGCAGGATCCGTTGCGCGGCGGGGCTGGAGCGGAAGTGGGCGTCGACCTCGACACCGAACAAGAGCGTGCGCCTCCCCATGTCGGGGGCGAGGGGCACCAGCCCGAGCACGAGGATCAGCACCGCGAAGAGAACGACCGCACCTGCAACCTGGCTGTCTTCCATCGATTCCTGCCCGCGGCTGCGCCGCCCGAGGCGGAGCAGACGTACGTTGATGCGCCCACCCGTGGGGTGGAGGACCAGCGAGCGCGGCAGTCTAACCGCCGCTGGCGCAGGCGGTCATCTCCGTCGCAGCGGGCACGGGGCCGGTGAAGCCGGCGAGGAGCGCGGCGAAGAGGCGGGGGCTGCCTTCGAGGAGCCGCAGGGTGCGCCGCCGCAGCGCGGGCGCCCGGGAGAGGAGGAGCAGCGTGCGGGTGAGGAGGGCGTAGCGGCGGAAGGCGACGGCGGCGTCCCGCTCGTACGCCGCCAGGGCGGGTGCGCCGCGGACGACGGCATCCGGGAGGAGCGGGCCGAGGAGCGCCGCCTGGTGGAAGGCGAGGGAGATCCCCTCCCCGCTCAGCGCGTCGACGTAGCCCGCCGCGTCGCCGAGGAGCACCACCCGCCCCTCCACCCTGCGGCGCGCGTGCCGCTCGAGGGGCCCCGCGCCGCGATCCTCGCTGGCGGGCGGCGCGCCGGCGAGGCGGTCCTGCAGCGCGGGGAAGCGCGGCAGGAGGCGATCGAAGCGCTGGGGACCGAGGCGGCGCTCGTCCCAGAGGAAGGCGACGCCCACCAGGTGCGGGCCGACGGGGGTGACGTAGGCCTCCACGCCGTCCGCCCAGTGGACCTCCACGAAATCGGTGCGGGGCGGGAGGGCGAAGTGACGCCGCACGCCGAAGCGGCGGGAGCGCGCGGGCGGACCGTCGAGGGAGAGGGCGCGGCGGATCGGCGAGGCGAGGCCGTCCGCGGCGATCGCCAGCCGGGCGGTGATCCTGCCGCGGTCGGTCTCCACCAGGACGCAATCGGCCCGCTGGCCGACGTGCAGGGCGGCGGTTCCCCACCGCAGCGCCGCGCCCGCTGCGGCGGCGCACGACGCCAGCGCCTCCACCAGGGCGAGGCGGCGGATGCCCAGCCCCCGCCCCCCGGCGAAGCGCGCCTCGGCGACCGCGCCCTCCTGCAGGTAGCGGATCCCGGCGAAGGGGGTGCAGCCGCCGGGATCGAGGCGCTCGAGCGCGCCGAGACGCTCGAGCGCGGCGACGCCCGCGGGCATCAGCCCCTCGCCGCACGCCTTGTCCGGCGGCGCCGGCCTGCGCTCGAGGACCACCGTCTCCAGGCCGCGCGACGCCGCCTCGATCGCCGCGGCGAGCCCGGCGGGGCCGCCCCCGACGATGGCCACGTCGACCTTCACCGCTCTCCGGGCCCGGCGCCCAGGCGGGCGCGGACGAAGGCGAGCTGCGAGTGGAGGAGCGCCCCCGCGAGGCGGAGGGGCGTCACCGGCGCGGGTGGCTCCAGCGCGCCCGCGAGCCAGAGGCGCCGCGCCTCGCCCCGCTGCAGCTTGCCGCTGGTGGTGCGGGGCAGCGTGCCCGGCGCCAGGGCCACGGCGGCGACGGGGCGGATCCCCGTCGCCTCCACCACCGCGGCGCGGACCCGCTCCTCGAGGTCCGCCACCGCGCCGCCGTCGTTGCGTTCGAAGAGGATGGCCAGCTCCTCCCCCTCGCCGTCCGGCGGGAGGAAGCCGAAGGCGACGGCGCACCCGGGCCGCACCCCCTCGACCGGGGCGAGCGCCTCCTCGAAGCGCTGCGGCGCGTGGTTGGCGCCGCGGAGGACGACGATCTCCTTCGCCCTGCCGCAGACGTAGAGCTCGCCCTCCTCCACGGAGCCCAGATCGCCTGTGTCGAGCCAGCCGTCGCGCAGCACCTCCGCGGTGGCGCCGGGCCTGCCGAAGTAGCCCTCCATCACCGCGGGGCCGCGGACGAAGATCCGCCCGGTCTCGCCCGTGGCCACCACCTCACCCGACGGGCCGCGGATCTCCACCGCCACGCCGGGGACCGGCGCGCCCACCGAGACCACCTCGCGCCCCCCGTGGCTCCGGGCGCGGAAGGGCCTGCCCGGCGGGGCGAAGGTGACGGCGAGCGACGCCTCCGAGAGGCCGTAGACCGGCACCAGCGCCGCGGGATCGAAGCCGTGCCCCGCGAAGCGCGCGGCGAAGCGGCGCAGCACCGCCGCGGCGATCGGCTCGGCGCCGTTCAAGGCGAGGCGCCAGGTGGCGAGATCGAGCCCCGCGAGATCGGCGTCGCGCACGCGGCGCAGGGAGAGGCCGAAGGCGAAATTGGGCGCGGGCGAGACGGTGGCCCGCTTGCGCGCGATGGCGCGGAGCCAGATCGCGGGGCGGGCGAGGAAGTGCTCCGGCGGAATCAGCGTGAGCGGCCCGGGCTGCGCCGCGGCGAGGAGGAGGCAACCGATCAGCCCCATGTCGTGGTAGAGCGGCAGCCACGAAACCCCCACCGGATCGGGCCCGAGATAGGTGGCGATCGCCGCCAGATTGGCGAGGACGTGGGCGTGGCGCAGCGCCACCGGTTTCGGATCGACGGTGGTGCCCGAGGAGAACTGGATCAGCGCCAGGTCGCCGGGCTGCGCCCCGCCACCGTGCTCCCGCCCGGAAGCGAGCTCCTCCACCGTCCTGCAGCCGAGCGCCGGCCGCGCCCCGGCGACGGCGGCGCCGAGGAGGCGGCGGATGCGGCGGTCGCTCACCAGCAGGCGCGCGCCGCAGGCGGTGAGCATCCGCGCGGTGCGCTGGTGGTACGCGGCGAGGCGGCCCAGGCGCAGCGGCGGATAGAGCGGCACCGGCACCGCGCCGGCGAGGAGCGCGCCGAAGAAGGCGACGGGGAAATCGGGCGCGGTGGGGAGGACCAGCGCCACCCGGTCGCCGCGGCGGATCCCGAGGCGCACGAGCCCGCCGGCGAAGCGGCGCGCCCGCAGGCGCAGCTCGCTCCACGGGACGATCGTCTCCCGCTCCGCCGCGTCGAGGAAGGTGAGGACCACGCCGCTCGCCGCCGCCTCGTCGAGGGCGTCGAGCAGGGTGCGGTGGCGGGGCGGCGGGAGCGGCGGCCCCTCGAGGTGCGCGGGGATGGCGCGGGCGAGCGGCCTCATCTGCCCGCCTCGCGCCTGCGCCGCTCCACCAGCGCCACCAGATCGGCGACGGTGCGCACCTGCGCCGCGTCCTCCTCCGCCAGCGCGATCCGGAAGCGGTTCTCCAGCCCCACCACCAGGGTGAGGAGCTGCACCGAGTCGAGCTGCAGATCCGCGGCGAGGGCGTGGTGCGGCTCCACCGCCCCGCTCCACCCCAGCTCCTCGGCGAAGATCCGCCGCACCTCCCGCAGCGCCTCGTTCATCGCTTCACCTCCGGCACGAAGCGCGGCAGCGCCGCGAACGCCGCGCGGTACGCCTCGCCGAGCGCCTCCTCCTCCACGCGGATCCGCACCGCGAGGAGCGCCACGTTGGCGAGGGAGAAGAGGAGCGCGCAGATCCAGGCGCCGTGGACGAGCGGCACGCAGCAGAGCTCGAGGGCCACCGCCACGTAGTTGGGGTGGCGCACCCAGCGGTACGGTCCGCGCGCCACCGGCGCCTCGCCCGGCACCACGATCACCCGCACGTTCCAGCGATCGCCCAGGGCGTGGATCGCCCAGTAGCGGAGCGCCTGGGCGCAGAGCGCGCCGCACAGCGCGAGCCATCCCCAGCCGCCGGGAAACGGCCGGCGCAGGAGCAGCACCTCGGCGGCGCAGGCGGCGGGGAAGAGGGCGTGGACCGCCGCCATCGCGCGGAAGTGGCCCCGCCCCACCTCGACGCCACCGCGGGCGAAGGCGCGCCGGGCGTTGCGCCGGGAGAGGAGGAGCTCGGCGACGCGCTCCGCGCACAGGAGGCAGAGGAAGGCGAGGTAGAGGTTCACCATCGCAGCAGCACCAGCTCCGAGCAGAAGCCCGGCCCCATGGCGAGGAGCAGCCCGTGATCACCCGGCTGCGGCCGCGCCTCGCGCAGCGTGTCGCCGAGCACAAAGAGGACCGAGGCGGAGGAGAGGTTGCCCACCTCGCGCAGCGAGCGCCGGGTGCGGGCGAGGGCGCCGCCGGGGAGCTCCAGCGCCTCCTCCAGCGCGTCGATCACCTTCGGCCCGCCCGGGTGGCAGATCCAGTGGCGCACGTCGGCGCGCCGCAGGCCGTGGTCGGCGAGGAAGGAATCCACGTCGCCGCGGGCGTGCTCGCGCACGAGCTGCGGCACCGCCGCGGAGAGGACCACGCGGAAGCCGCCCTCCACCACGTCCCAGCCCATCACCCCCTCGGTGTGGGGATAGAAGACCGAGCGGCTCGCCACCACCCGCGGTCCCGCGGGCGGGCGCCTTCCGCCGGCGAGGACCACCGCGGCGGCGCCGTCGCCGAAGAGGCCGGAGGCGATCACGTTGGGGATGGAGAGATCGTCCCGCTGCAGGGTGAGGGAGCAGAGCTCGACGGAGAGGAGGACCGCCACCTCGTCGGGAAAGCCGCGGAGCGCATCGCTCGCCCGGGCGATACCCGCCGCGCCGGCGACGCAACCGAGGCCGAAGAGGGGCTCGCGCTTCACGTCGCCGCGCAGGCCGAGCCGGTTGACCAGGCGGGCGTCGATGCTCGGCGTGGCGATGCCGGTGACGGTAGTGAAGACGATCCGGTCCACGTCGCGCGAGGCGAGCTTCGCCGCGTGGAGCGCCCGCTCGATCGCCTGCGCCCCCAGCTCCACCGCGCATTCGCAGAAGGCGCGGTTGGCCTCGGCGAAGCTGGAGAGCCGCTCGTACGCCTCGACCGGGAGCGCCAGGTGGCGCCCGCCCACCTGCACCGCGCGGTGGAGCTGCTCCAGCCGCTCCAGGTTGAAGTGCCGCCGGGACCAGAGCCCGCGGAAGGCGGCGATCAGCTCCTCCTGCGAGGCGAAGTGCTTCGGAAGGGCCTGCCCGACCGCGACGATCCCCGGCTGCTCCACGCTTCACTCCGTTCGGTTGGCTCCATGCTCCCGGAAGGGAGAGAGCTTCCCGCGGGAAATCGCGTGGAGCCGCCCGCCCCCGGCGGGGCGGGCGCTCGCGGAAGCGGACACGTCCATCGGCCGGGCGACCGATGACGCCGGGCGGCGGATCAGTGCAGCGGCTCGCTCACCTGCTCGAGCACCTCGCCGGCGAACTCCTCGTCCTCCGCCTCCACGGCGAGATCCCCCAGCGAGACGATCCCCGCCAGCCGCTTGTCGCGATCGAGGACGACGAGCCGGCGGACCTGGTTCTCCTCCATCAGGCGGCCCGCCTCCTCCACGTCCGCGTCCTCGAAGCACCAGATCAGCTTGCCGGTCATCACCTCGCCCACGGTGCACGCGGCGGGATCCTTCCCCTCGGCGATCGCGCGCACCACGATGTCGCGGTCGGTGACGAAGCCGCGGAGGCGATCGTTCTCGCAGACCGGCAGGCCGCCCACGTCGAGGTCCCGCATCATCTGCGCCGCGTCGCGCAGGTTGGCGTCCGCATCGATCACCTGGACCTCGCGGGTCATGATCTCCCTGATCTCCATCGCTGCACGCCTCCGAGGGCGGTGGCGCCCTCCGCAAAACCGTCCCGGCGAAACGTGGGCAGCAGCGGGAGTTCTGTCCACCAACGGACGTCAGGCGGGCGCCGGCGCTCCCTCCGCCTCGAGGAGCCGCTCGATCGCCGCCTCCGTCCCCCGATCCGCGCCGTAGCCCGCCTGCCGGTGGCGCAGGCGTCCCTCCGCGTCGAAGAGGTAGTAGCTGGGGACGAAGTGGGCGTGGAAGCGCTGGGCGATCGGCGCGTCGGGCGCGTCGAGGGCGATCGGGTGCTCGAGCCCCGCCTCCTCGACGATGGCGATCGCCTCCTCGTCGGACTGGTCCGGCGCGGAGCGGACGTGGACGCCGACGATCTGCAGCCCCCGCGGCCCGTACCGCTCCGCCCAGCGCTTGAGCGCCGGAAATTGCTCCTTGCACGCGGGGCAGGCGGACGACCAGATGTGGATCAGGGCCGGCCTGCCGATCAGATCCTTCGCGTCGACCGGGCCGCCGCCCAACCAACGGGTTGCCCCTTCGAGCGAGGGGATGGGATCGTGGAGCCTCATTCGTGCACAAAGATGTGCACACGGGGAGGCACGCGCAATGGTGACCGTCACCTACTGCAACGCTTGAGGCTACGAGGCCCGGGCCGTCCGTGCGGCGGCCGTGCTCCGAGAGGAACTGGGGGTGGAGGTCCGCCTGCAGAAGGGATCGGCGGGCGTCTTCACCGTGGACGTGGACGGCATGGTGGTGGCCGCGCGCCACGTCGCCGGCTTTCCCACCGACGACGAGATCGTCCACGCGGTGGCAGAGGTGCTGCCGAAGTAGCTAGCGGATCCACTCCACCGCCCCCTCCGGGAGGAAGTAGGCGATGAGCATCCGCCCGCCCTCCACGGTGGGGACGTGCCGGCTGCCCGGCGGCAGGACGACGAAGCCGGGGCCGCGCCCGTCGAACCGGGGCGCGCCGCTCCGCGCGAAACAGAGGCTCACCTCGCCCTTCGGGTGGACGTGCTCCGCCGCAGGCCCCTCGAACTCCACCACGTCGATGCTCATCCCCGCGGTGGCCTCCGAGGGCCTGGCCAGCCTGCCGAAGAAGACGCCCGGGCCGCCGTCCCGCGGGCAGAGCCAGCCCGCCTCGAAGGCGGCGTGGAGGAGGCGGCCGATCTCCGCCTGCGCCTCGGGCGAGACGGCGGCGGCGAGGGCGGCCTCCGCCGCCTCGGGCCGGGAGAGGTCGAGGTTGGCCACCTGGCGGCAGATGGGCGCCAGGGCGGCGACGAGGGTCTCGGGCGTCGGCTGCATCGGCGGGCTCCTTCTTCAGGGGCGGAAGCGGTCGGTGGCGGTGACCAGCTCGTGGAGGATGCCGGGCTCCAGGGCAGCGTGGCCCGCGTCGGGGACCAGGCGGAAGTCCGCCTCCGGCCAGGCGCGGTGGAGCGCCCACGCGGTCTGCGCCGGGCAGACCACGTCGTAGCGCCCCTGCACGATCACCGCGGGGATGTGGCGGATCCTGTCCACGTTGCGCAGGAGCTGGTCCGGCTCGCGGAAGAAGCCGCCGTTGACGAAGTAGTGGCACTCGATCCGCGCGAAGGCGAGGGCGAACTCGTCCTCGCCGTTGCGCGCGATCAGGTCGGGATCGGGGAGGAGCTTGCTGGTGCTCGCCTCCCAGACGCTCCAGGCCCGCGCCGCCTCCACCCGCACCCGGGGATCGTCGGAGGTGAGGCGGCGGTGGTAGGCGCGGAGGAGATCGCCCCGCTCCGCCTCGGGGATGGGGGCGAGGTAGCCCTCCCACGCGTCGGGGAAGAGGGCGTTGGCGCCGCCCTGGTAGAACCAGTCGATCTCCTCCTTGCGCAGGAGGAAGATCCCGCGGAGCACCAGCTCGGTCACCCGCTCCGGGTGCTCCTGGGCGTAGGCGAGGGCGAGCGTGCTCCCCCAGGAGCCGCCGAAGACCTGCCAGCGCTCGATCCCCAGGTGCGCGCGGAGCTTCTCCATGTCCGCCACCAGATCCCAGGTGGTGTTCGCCCGGAGCTCCGCGTGGGGGGTGCTCCTGCCGCAGCCGCGCTGGTCGAAGAGGACGATGCGGTACGCGCGCGGATCGAAGAAGCGGCGCTGCCTGGGATCGGTGCCGCCGCCGGGGCCGCCGTGGACGAAGACCACCGGCTTGCCCTGCGGGTTGCCCGACTCCTCGAAGTAGATCTCGTGGAGGTCGGAGACGCGGAGGCGTCCGGTGCGGAAGGGCTCGATGGGCGGATAGAGGGTGCGGCGGGTGCTTTCCATCGGGGTCTCCGGCGGGGCGTCGAGCCGGCAGGCTACCACGCCCGCTTGGTGCCGCGTCGCCACTCGTGCTAGTCGAGGCGCGTGTTCGAAGAGGCGCTGCGAGAGCTGATCGGATCGCCGGGCGTGGAGCTGGCGATCTTCTGCGACTACGAAGGCGAGTCGATCGCCCTCGCCGCGCCGGGGCGCGACCCCTTCGACGTGCGCGTCCTCGCCGCCCACCACGCGCCCCTGGTCGACGATCTGCAGCGGATCGCCCGCCGCACCGGCCAGAGCGAGCGCCTCTCCCTCGCCTGGACCAGCGAGCAGGGGACGCTCCTGGTGGAGGCGCTGCCCGGCGGCTACTACGTCCTCGCCGGGCTGCGCGCCGACGCGGTGTGGACCACCGCCCGCCCCCGGCTGCGCCGCCTCGCCGATCGCTTCGCCGCCGAGCTTTGAGCTACCGCTTCCCGCGCAGCCGGGCGAAGGGGTTGTTGAACGGGTCGGCGGGGCGCTGCGCCTGCACGCGTCCCCCGCGGTTCCCGCCGCCGCGCTGCCGCTCCTCGCCCGCGGGACGCGCGCTCAGGGAGAGGCGCTTGCGGGCGAGATCCACCTCGAGCACCCGCACGGTGATCCTGTCGCCGACCTTCACCACCTCCGCCGGATCCCGCACGAACCTCGTGGAGAGCTGGGAGACGTGGACCAGCCCGTCCTGGTGGACGCCCACGTCGACGAAGGCGCCGAAGGCGGTGACGTTGGTCACCACCCCCTCGAGCACCATCCCCTCGCGCACGTCCTCGAGGCGCTGCACGTCCTCGCGGAAGGAGGGCGGCGTGAAGTCGCCGCGGGGATCGCGCCCCGGCTTCTCCAGCTCGGCGAGGATGTCCTTCAGCGTCGGCTCGCCCAGGTCGTCGGAGACGTAGCGCCGCCAGTCGATCCGGCGCACCAGCTCGGCGTTCCCCACCAGCTCCCGCAGCGGCACGCCGAGGTCCTTCGCCATCCGCTCCACCACCGGGTAGCGCTCCGGGTGGACCGCGCTGTCGTCGAGGGGCTCGCCGCCGCGGATCCGCAGAAAGCCCGCCGCCTGCTCGAAGGCCTTCGGCCCCAGCCCCTTCACCTCGCGGAGCTGGGCGCGCCGCGCGAAGGGGCCGTGCTCGTCGCGGTGGGCGACGATCGCCCGCGCCAGCTTCGGCCCCACGCCGGAGACGTGCTCGAGGAGCTGGGGCGAGGCGGTGTTGGCGTCGACGCCCACCGCGTTGACCACGTGCTCCACCGTCTCGCCCAGCTTCTTGCCGAGGAGCTTCTGATCCACGTCATGCTGGTACTGGCCGACGCCGATGCTCTTCGGGTCGATCTTGACCAGCTCCGCCATCGGATCCTGCAGGCGCCTGCCGATGGAGACCGCGCCGCGCAGGCTCACGTCGAGGTCGGGGAACTCCTCCCGCGCCACCGCGGAGGCGGAGTAGATCGACGCCCCCTGCTCGCTCACCGAGACCACGGGGATCGACACGCCGAGCTGCCGGAGCACCTCCCGCACGAAGGCCTCCGCCTCCCTGCTGCCGGTGCCGTTGCCCACCGCGATCAGCTTCGGCGCGTGCCGCTGCACGATCGCCGCGAAGAGCCGCGCCGCCGCCGCCCGCTCCGCCGCGCCGCGCTCGGTGTAGAGCGTCGCCGCCTCGAGGAGCCGCCCGGTGCCGTCGAGGGCGGCGAGCTTCACGCCGGTGCGCAGGCCGGGGTCGAGGGCGACCACCGGCATTCCCGCCGCGGGCGGGGCGAGGAGGAGGTTCTTCAGGTTGGCGCCGAAGACCTCGATTGCCTCGCGGTCGGCGCGGTCCTTGAGCTGCGCGCGCAGCTCGCTCTCCAGCGAGGGGGCGAGGAGGCGGTCCCACGCGTCGCGCACCGCCTCCGCCACCACCGCGCCGGCGCGGCTCTTCCCATCCCGCACGGTGCGCTGCAGGAGCGCCCCCACGATCTCCTCGTCGGGGAAGGCGAGCTTCACCTTGAGCACCCCCTCCGCCTCGCCGCGGAAGATGGCGAGGACGCGGTGGGAAGGCGCCTTCTCCAGCGGCTCCTCGTGGTCGTACCAGGACTCGAAGCGGGTCCGCTCCTCGCGCTTCTTCGGCGCCACGGCGGAGCGGAGCGTCCCGTTGCGGGCCCGCTCCCTGGCGAGCGAGCGGAGGGTGGCGTCCTCCGCCACCTTCTCGGCGAGGATGTCCCGCGCGCCGGCGAGGGCCGCCTCCACGTCGGCGACGCCCTTCGCCTCGTCGACGAAGGCCCGCGCCTCCGCCGCGGGATCGAGCCGCGGGTCCTGCGCCCAGAGCCGATCCGCCAGGGGCTCGAGCCCCTTCTCCTTCGCCATGGTGGCGCGGGTGCGGCGCTTGGGGCGCCAGGGCAGGTAGAGGTCCTCGAGCTCGGTGCGGCTCTGCGCCTGCTCGATCGCCGTGCGCAGCCCGGGCGTGAGCTTGCCCTGCTCGTCGATGCTGCGGAGGATCGCCTCGCGGCGATCCTCCAGCTCGCGCAGCGATCCCGCGCGATCGATCACCGCCTGGATCTGCACCTCGTCGAGGCCGCCGGTCGCCTCCTTGCGGTAGCGGGCGAGAAAGGGGACGGTGGCGCCCTCGTCGTGGAGGGCGAGGGTGCGCTCCACCTGCGCGGGGCGCAGGGAGAGCTCGCGGGCGATCGTCTCGATGAAGCGCTGCATGGCGCGGCGGAAGATACACGCTCGGGGGACGGAGGTCAGGCAGCGTCCGCCGCCCCCGCCGCCGCGATGCGCACCCTGTTCCTGCCGCTCTCCTTGGCCTCGTAGAGCGCCCCGTCCGCGGCGGCGAGGAGCTGCGACCGGTCGGTGCCGTGGAGGCCGACCTGGGCCACGCCGATCGAGACCGTCACCCGCATCAACCCGCCGTCGTCCAGCGGGATCTCCTGGCTGGCGATCGCCTCGCGGATCCGCTCCGCGAGGAGGGCCGCGCCGTGGGCGTCGGTGTCGGCGGCCAGCACGCAGAACTCCTCGCCGCCGTAGCGCGCGGGCAGATCGGTGTTGCGGGCGGTGTGGCCGATCACCCCCGCCACCACGGCGAGGACGCGATCGCCCACCAGGTGACCGTAGGTGTCGTTGACCGACTTGAAGTGGTCCACGTCGAGGAGGAGCACGGAGAAGGGCCTGCCCGATCGGCGCGCCCGGGCGAGCTCGTCCTCGATCCGCGTCTCGAGGAAGCGGCGGTTGCGCAGCCCGGTCAGCGCGTCGGTGGTCGCCTGCTCGAAGGCCTTCTCCAGATCGCGCTCGAGCGACTGCCGCTCGATCTCGAGCTGCGCCGCCCGCGCCGTCTCCAGGGCGGTGCCGATCTGCGCGGCGAGCGCGGCGAGGATCTGCATGTCGTCCCTGCCGAACATCCCGCGGGCGAGGCGGTTGTCCACGTAGAGCACGCCCACCGGCTCGTCGCGGACGAGGAGCGGCACCGCGAGGACGCTGCGCAGCTCGTGGACCACCACGCTCTCCGCGCCGAGGTCCGCCTCCTCCTCCACCGAGCTCAGGACGAGCGGCTGGCGGGTCACCCGCACCCGCTCCACCACCGTGCGGCTGTAATCGTCGAGCCCCACGCCCTCGATCGCCTCCGCGCCCGCTCGCACCAGCTCCCCCTCCTGCGTCTGGAGGAAGAGGAGCGCCCGCTCCGCGCCGAGGATCCGCACCGTCTCGCCCAGGGCGGCGGCGATCACCTGGTCGGGGTCGAGCACCGAGGCGCAGGCCTGGCTCACCTGGAGGAGCGCGTCCACCTGCCGCTCCAGCTTGATCACGTCGGCCACGTCCCGCTCCGAGCGCGTCCCCGCCTGGCTCGTGCCGACGTCCGGTCCGAGGACCCAGGTGCGGGCGAGCGCCTGGGCCCTGGGGCCCCAGCCGAGCTCCACGCAGAGCGCCCGGGCGAGCGAGGCCTCCCGCCGTCCCGCCTCCCGATCCGCCGCGCCGACGAGCCTGGCCCGCAGGCGGAGCACGGCGTAGCGCACCCACGGCGCGTCGTGCTCGATCGCCAGCGCCTCCGCGGCGGCGAGGAGGGTCCGCGCCCTGTCGGGCCAGCCCTCGGCGAGGGCGAGGGCCGCCTCCACCGCGAGGGCGTGGGCGCGGAGGACGGGCGTCACCGCGGCGGCGCGCAGGTCGGCGAGGGCCTCGTGGAGGGCGAAGGTCGATCCCCCCCGCTCCACCTGCGCCACCCGCGCCCAGGCGGCGAGGAGCCAGAAGCGCTTGCGGTGGAAGGGCGTGTTCTGCGGGGTGAAGCCGAGGGAACGGAAGCGCGCGATCGCCTCGTCGAGCTGGCTGCCCGTCTCGCCCTGCTCGAGGAAGAGGGCGAGCTGCCCCACGAGGAAGCCGGCGACGCTCCAGCGGTTCGACCCGCCGCTCGCGAGCCGCTGCAGCCAGCCCGCCGCCTCCTGCACCCTGCCCAGCATCGCCAGCGCCGCCGCCGCCGAGCCGGGGAGCGGGTGGCCGGGGGCGGCCTCGAGGCCGCCGGCCCGCACCAGCCCGTCCTCCACGATCGCCCGCGCCTTCTCCGCGTGGCCGCGGGCGAGGAGGTTGGCGGCGAGATCGTTGCAGCTCTGCAGATAATCGCCCGCCTCCATCCAGCTCGCGTTCTCCGCGAGGTTGGCCCGGTGGAGCGCCTCCGCGTAGCGCGATTCGCCGCGCACGTGGGCGGCGATCGCCTCGATCATCCGCACCTTGGCCACCAGCGCCCGATCGGAGAGGCGCTCCGCCATCGTGCGCGCCTTGCGGAGGAGCGCGCGGGCGCTCCAGCGCAGGCCGAGGCTGGAGAGGAGCATCGCCTGGGAGGCGAGCGCCCGCGCCAGCTCCGGGCTCCTGCCGACGCGGTGGATCGAGTAGAGCGGCACCAGGGTCATCTGGGCCATGAGGCCGAGGCGTCCCTCGAGAAATCCCAGCCGGTTCCCGAGATTGGAGAGGGCGGCGAGGATCTTGTGCTTCTCCCGCCGCACCGGATCCTTGCTGCCGTAGCCGATGCGCAGGAAGAGGAGCACCGTCCCCAGCGCTGCGAGGCAGAGGCTGATCGCCCAGCTGAAGATCCCGCCGGTGGGATAGGGCCGGCGCAGGGCGCGGAAGCCCGCCTCGATCGCCCGCCAGGCGCCCTCGGTGTCGAGGAGCGCGAGGCGTACCTCGGCGAGCTGCGCGGAGAGGCGCGCCCGCTCCACGCCGTGCACGGGCGACCGCGCGATCGCCTGCTCCAGGTGCTGCACCGCCTCGCGGAAGCGACCGGAGCGCGCCGCCGCCGCGCCGATCGCCTCGATCAGCTCGGCCAGCTCGCCGAGCCCCGCGCGCGTCGCCGCCCGTTGCGCGGTCTCGAGGAAGATCCACGCCTCCTCGCCGGCGCCCTCCGCCAGGGCGAGGCGTCCCGCGGCGAGGTTGGCCGCGTAGACCCGCGCCGCGTCGGCGCCGCCCAGGTCGAGGTGGCGCGCCAGGGCGAAGGTGGCCCGGGGCGTCCGCGGCTCCGGCTCCTCCTCGAGGAGCGCCGCGGCGGCGAGGTGGAGCGAGGCGGCCTCGTCCCCCTCGAGCTCCGCGAGCAGCTCCTTGCGCACGCGCTCGTGGACGAAGGTCATCCGCGTCCTGTCGAGGCGCTCCACCAGGTTGGCGCGCCGCCCCTCCGCGATCGCCGCCTCCGCCTCCTCCACCGTCACCCGGGCGATCCGCGCCAGGGCGTCGACGCGCACGCCGGATCCCGCCACCGCCGCGGCGCGGAGGATGGGCAGCGCCTGCGGGGAGAGCATCTCCAGCCTGCGGGCGAAGAGATCGGTCACGTCCTTCGGGAGGGAGAGCTTCTCCAGCGCCGCGGTGTCGACCTGCCAGCCGCCCCACGCGGGGACGAGCAGGCCCGCGTCGATCATCGCGCCCACCGACTCCACCACCGCGAAGGGCGCACCCACCGCGCGCCGCGACACGGCGCGGTGGAGCTCGTCGGGCACCTCGGCGCCGCCGAGGCGGTGGGCGATCAGCTCGCGCGTCGCCTCCTCGTCCAGGCCGCGCAGGGCGATGCGCCGCGGGGCACCGGCGGAGGCGAGGAAGCGCTGCAGGCCGGGCTCGCTGGGGCAGCCGGCGGCGAGGAGGAGCAGGGGCGCGTCGCCGATCGCCTTGGCGAGCTGCGCCACCACCCTGCAGCTCGCCTCGTCGAGCGACTCCACGTCGTCGAGGACGAGGAGCACGCCGCCGCGCACCCGCGCGAGCGCGAGGAGGAAGCGCGCCACCGCGCCGGGGAGCTCCGCCTCCCCGCCCTGCGCCGGGCCGGGCCGGAGGGCGGCGAGCTCGGCGGAGAAGCGGGCGAGGTGCCGTCCGTCCGCGCCGATCGCCGCCGCCGCCTGGCGCTCCACCTCCTCGCGCAGCGCGCCGGGGAGCTGCCGCACCTGGCGGAGCCAGCCGTCCACCGCCTCGCGCAGCGCGCCGAAGGGCGCGGGATCGGCGGGGGCGCAGCGCGCCTGGAGCACCAGGGCCCGGGAGCCGGCGCGGGTCTCGTCCGCCATCTCGCGGAGGAGACGGCTCTTGCCGTAGCCCGCCGGCCCTTCGAGGAGGACGATGCTGCCGGTCCCCCCTTCCGCCGCGGCGAAGGCGGCGCGCAGCGCCTGGCGCTCGGCGCGGTAGCCCACCACCGGCGTCTCGAAGAGCGTCTGCCGCTCGTCGCGGGTTCCGAGGATCGCCTGGTCCCGCAGGGCGGCGAGGCGATCGATCTGGAGGAGGTCGGCGAGCAGCCCCTTGCCCGACTGGTAGCGGTCGTCGGGATCCTTCGCGAGGAGCTTCTCGATGATCCGCACCAGCGCCTGCGAGAGGTCGGGCCGGATCCAGCGCAGGTCGGGGACCGGCTTGACCGCGTGCTGGCGCAGCAGCTCGCCGACGTCGCTCGCCCGGAAGGGCGGATGGCCCGCGGCGCACTCGAAGAGGAGCGCGCCGAGGGCGTAGAGATCGGAGCGGCCGTCCACCTGCCGCTTGAGCAGGCCCGTCTGCTCCGGCGCCGCGTAGAGGAAGGTGCCCGCCACCTCGCCCGGCCACTCCTCGCCGCGCAGGCGCATGGCGAGGCCGAAGTCGATGAGGCGCGCGCCGTCGCGGGGCGTGATCAGCACGTTGGCAGGCTTGACGTCGCGGTGGACGAGCCCGTGGCCGTGGACCTCCGCCAGGGCGCCGGCGAGATCCCGGGCGATGGCGACGATCCGCTCCTCCGCCAGCGCCCCCTCGGCGAGCACCTCGGCGAGGGAGCGGCCCTCCGCGTAGTCGAGCGCCAGCCACTGCCGGCCTTCGTGCTCGCCGCAGGCGAGGACGGTGGGGAGGGCTGGGTGGCGGAGGCAGGCGAGGAGCGCCGCCTCCCTGCGGAAGCGCAGCGCGTCTTCCGCGCGGGGGGTCGCCTCCTGGATCTTGATCGAGACGTCTCTTCCGTCCCGCCGACCGCGGTAGACCACCGTATGCGCGCCCCTGCCGAGCTCGTCGCGGAACTCGATGCCGGGAATGGCGGGGAAGGCGTGGCTCTTGCGCAAGTCGGACCTCACCGGACGTGGACAGCCCCAGACCTCTCTGCCCCCATAGGGGCTGTATACCCACACGCAAGTCCGGCGCGCCGGAAAAGGCCGAGCCGGGCGGCCCCTCTGGGGCCTCGCCCGGCTCGTTGGTGGACGGAGCGGGCGGCCACGGTGGGACCACGCCCTCGCTCGGTCCGGCCCGCATGGGCGCGGGCCCAGAATGTGCGAAGCGAGGGCGTCGCGCCTCGCTTCGCTGGCGGCGGTGGCGGGAGCGCACCCTACCGCTCCACCGGTGCCGCCCGGGGACCTTCACGGCCCCCGCTCGACCTTCCCGTAGCGCCTGCGGATCGCTGCGCAAGTGCGGGCGGATCAGCCCGGCGGCCAGCCGAGGTGCGTGCGGATCTCCTCGGGATCCAGCTCGCGCACCGCGCCCTCCGGCACGTCCAGCACCAGCCCGCCCACCGCCTCCCGGTGGAGGGCCCGCACCGGCAGCCCCACCGCCGCCAGCATCCGTTTCACCTGGTGGTAGCGCCCCTCGGTGATGGTCAGCTCCACCTCGTCGGGGCCGCGGCGCTTCACGGCCGCGGGCCGCGCCGGTCCGTCGTCGAGGAGGATGCCGCGGCGCAGGGGCTCGAGCTTCTCGTCGTCGGCGCGCCCCTGCACCCGCGCCACGTAGCGCTTGGGCAGGTGGGTCGCCGGCAGCGTGGCGTGGGCGACGAAGCGCTCGTCGTTGGTGAAGAGGAGCAGGCCGGTGGTGTTGCGATCGAGCCGCCCCACCGCGTGCCAGCCGTAGCCGCGCAGCGCTGGAGGCAGCACCGCCGCCAGCCGCTCGAAGACGGTGCCGATCCCCTCGCGATCGACGGTGGAGGTGACCACCCCCGCCGGCTTGTGGAAGGCGAGCACCCGGGTGCGCGCCCGCAGATCGACCTGCCGTCCGTCGAGGCGCACCTCGTCGCCGGGGCGCACCAGGGCGAGCGGCTCGCGGACCTGCCGGCCCGCCACCTCCACCCGCCCCGCGCGCACCGCCGCCTCCGCTTCCGCGGGCGGGAGGATGCCCGCGCGGGCGAGCGCCCGGGCGATCCAGTCGGGCTTCTCACCGCTGCGGAATCCCGCGTCCGCGGCGCGCGCCGCCTGCAGCCACTTCGGCGTGCGGCGCCGGGTCATCGGGTCCCGAAGACGTAGTCCCAGAGCGGGCTCGAGACCCCGAAGCGCTTCTCCGCGTACTTCTTGTTGAAGTGGTGGCTGGCGTGGTGGCCCTGGAGCTTGCGCAACCACCGGTTCTTCGGCCGACCGTGGTGCAGGTAGTAGTGCATCAGGTCGTAGATCATGTAGCCGGTGGCGAAGCCGCCGTGGAACGCCCAGCCCGCGTCGCCGAAGGCGAAGGTCCACACGAACAGGAAGAAGAGGTAGAGCGGGATGCTGGCACCGGGCGGGAGCACCAGCCGGTACTTGTCGTGCGGCCAGTCGTGGTGCACGCCGTGGATGAGGAAGTGCATCCGCTTGCCCCACGGCGCGTCGGGGACCCAGTGGAAGAGCGTGCGGTGCAGCCAGTACTCGGTCAGCGTCCAGACGAAGACGCCGGCGAGCGCGAAGCCGAGGATCGCGGCCAGGCTCTGCCCGCGCTGCACGCCCTGCCAGAAGACCCACGCGTTCGCGGGGATCACCGCGAGCGGCACGAAGGCCCAGTGGGTGCGCGATACCGCATCGAGCAGGTCGTTCTCGAACATCCGCGGCGACTCGGGACTTGCCCAGGGTCGAAACATCTCTCCTCCCGGTGCAGACACGGCCCCATGCACGTCGGGGTGCACGCGTAGAGTGGGGGCGCACCGGGGACCGGTGCGACCACTCCCGCCCCCGCGGGGGCGAAACGTGCGCTTCCTAGCGACGGCTGACGCCTTGCGCAACGGAAAGACGAACACCGGAGCGTGCGGCGGATGTCACCCGGCGTCCGGCCCCGTTCGGGGGCTGCGCCGCGGCGGAGCCCGCCAGGCCCCTTCGGGGCCCGGCGGGGGCGCTACTTCGCCGCGGGCTCGGTCTTCGCCCGGCGCAGCTCCTCGAGGATGGCATCGGCGCCGTAGACCTTCTCCAGCGCCTCGAGCATCCCCTCGCCGTGGACCGCCACCGCCCGGTTGACCCGCGGGTCGAAGCCGTACTCGCCGCCCAGCGACTGGATGTTGCCGTCGAAGATCAGGCCGACGATCTCCGCGTCGCGGTTGATCACCGGCGAACCGGAGTTGCCGCCGATGATGTCGTTGGTGGTGACGAAGTTGAGCGGCGTGTCGAGGTCCACCCTGTCCTTCGCCTCGATCCAGCTCGGCGCCAGCTCGTAGGGATCCTCGCCGGTGGCCCGCTCGTAGAGGCCACGGATGGTGGTGATGGGGTGGATCCGCCTGCCGTTCTCCTCGTAGCCCTCCACCGCGCCGTAGGAGAGGCGCAGGGTGAAGGTGGCGTCCGGGTAGACCTCCTTGCCCCACGCCTCGAAGCGCGCCCGGGCGATCTGCTCGCCGGCCCTGCGCTCCACCGACTCCACGTCCGCTTCGTAGCGGCTGCGGATGGCGCGGCCGTCGGAGTCGATCCGGCGGGCCATCTCGATCATCGGATCGTTCGAGGCGGCGATCGCCTTGCTGCCGCCCTCGAAGAGCTTGCGGCGCACCGCGGGGTCGCCGAGCTGCGAGCCCTGGACCAGCTTGCGCGCCAGCGTCTCCGGCGCGTCCTTGCCGAGCACCTTCTTGACGAAGGGATGATCGGTGCCGAGCCGCTCCCGCAGCTTGGTGAGGGAGAAGGCGAGCTCCCGCTCCTCGAGCTCGGGGTAGATGGGCGCCTCGCTGAAGAGGCGCGCCTGCAGCGCGGGCAGCGCGGCGTCGGAGTACTCCGGCAGCCGCTGCTCGTTGGGCTTCTGCAGCTCCGCAGCGGCGCGGACCAGGGTGCGGGCGTGGTTGAAGAGCTGGGAGCGGAAGCCCCACGAGCCGCCGCGGGCCGGCCCCTCGACGTAGAGGTACTCCTCGTAGATCGGCCGCAGCCTCTCCACCGCCTGGTCCATCTGGGCCCAGGCGTCGCCGTACTTCTTCTGCCGCTCGGGGTCCTGGGCGACCCAGTCGCGCAGCCGCTTCTCCTCCGCCACCTTGCTGGCGAAGAGGGCCTCGTCGAGGAGCGCCTCGTGCCTGCCGCGCAGCGCCTTGAAGGCGTTCTCCACGCCGAAGAGATCGGTCTTGGCGATGCGCTTCTGCTCGGGACCGCGGCTGCTGAACTCGGTGAGCATGCCGCGCATCTCCGCCAGGTAGAAGAGGCGGTTGGGGAGGACGACGTCCCGCTCGAACTCCAGCTCGGAGACGGTGAGCAGGCGCGAGGTGAGGCCCGGGTGGCCGGAGACGAAGGTCAGGTCGCCCTCCTTCGCCCCCTCGTCCGCCCAGGCGAACCAGTGGTCGATCCGCGCCGGCTTGCCCCCGTCCCACACCCGCAGGAAGGCCATGTCGAGGTTGTAGCGGGGGAAGGTGAAGTTGTCGGGATCGCCGCCGAAGAAGGCGATGTCCAGCTCGGGGGCGAAGACGAGGCGCACGTCCTGGAAGCGGCGGTACTTGTAGAGCGCGTACTGGCCGCCCGCGTAGAGGGTGACCACGTCGCAGCGGAGATTCTCGCTGGTGGCGCACGCCTTGGAGAGGCGCGCCTGCTCCGCCTTGAGGGCGTCGGCGTAGGCCTTGCCGGTCTTGCCTTTCGTCGCCTTCGCGATCTCCGCGGTGACGTCGCGGATCTCGAGGAGCTGGTTCACCTCCATCGCGGGGCAGCGCTTCTCCTCCTCGTGGCGCCTGGCGAGGAAGCCCTTCTCCACGAGGTCCTGCTGCGCGCTGGAGAGCTGCTCCACGCAGGCGTGGACACAGTGGTGGTTGGTCAGCACCAGCCCCTGCGGCGAGACGAACGAGGCGGAGCAGCCGTTGGCGAGGCGCGCGGAGGAGAGGCGCACGTCGTCGAGCCACTTCTGATCGGGCGTGAAGCCGTACTTCTCCCCCACCTTCCTGCTGGGGAAGTTGTCGAAGGTCCACATCCCTTCGTCTGCGAGTGCCGGGCTGCTGGCCGCCAGGGCCAGCGCGAATGCGGCGATGCGCTTCATCTCCATCCCTTCCTTCACGATGGTGCGGTCGACCGCAATTCCACGGGCGACCGCCTCCGTCAAGCAGGGAGGGGCGCTATCGGATGGTGAGATGGTCGGGGAGCTCGTTGGGATTCTCGCCCTCGCCCCGGGGGAAGTGCTCCTTGAGGCGGGCGCCCACGATCTCGATCGCCTCCACGAAGCCGTCCGCCGGCCGCTTCTCGTGGATGCGCCGGACCAGCACGGCGACCGCCTCCTCCCAGGTGCCGCTGCCGACCTTCTCGTGGACCGGCTGGTCACCCAGCACCACCACCTCGTGCTCGAAGAGCGAGGCGAAGACGAGGACGCCGGTGCCGTGGCGGGTGCGGGCGAGCCCCTCTTCGCGGAAGGCGACCTCCGCGCGCCAGCGCACCATCGCGTCCATCGCCTTCCTGCCGATGAGGAGGCGGGCGAGGGGATCCCACTGGGCGGCGAACCAGCCCGCGGCGAAGGCGACCGCCTGGATCGCCGCCATCTCCCAGAGCGGAATCTCCACGGGCAGGACGAGGACCACCAGCGTGGCGAGGATCAGCCCCGCGATCCCGCCGCGGTCCTGCGCCTCGGGATAGGCGTCGCTCGCGTCGACCACCACCGGGACGATCTCGCCGAGGGTCTCCGCCTCGGCGCGGCGCACCGCCTCGAGGATCCGCTGTTTCGCCGCGTCGTCGAAGAAGGGATGTGCCCTGGACATTACCAACTCCCCGAGGCGCCGCCGCCGGAGAAGCCGCCGCCCCCGCCGCGGAATCCGCCGCCGAAGCCCCCGCCCCCGAAGCCGCCACCGCGGTGGCGGTGCCCGAGGGTCCCCATCCCCGCGCCGAGCCAGAAGGCGCCGCGCCGCCTGCCGCCGAGGATCCTGCCGAGGAAGAACATCGCGAAGAAGATGAGCGCGACGAGGGGAATGCCCCGCCTCTCGCCGTGCTGCGGGGAACGCCGCGGCGCCTGCCCCACGTCCACGCCCGCGTAGGAGAGCGCCGTCCCCGCGGCGGCGAGGAGCCCGTCGCCGTAGCGATTGGCCCGGAAGGCGGGCGCGAGGATCTCCCGGATGATCCGCGACGCCTGCGCGTCGGTGATCTCCCCCTCGAGGCCGCCGCCCACCTCGATGCGCATCTTGCGATCGCCGGTGCTCACCACGAAGAGGAGGCCGTTGTCCTTCTCCGCGGTCCCCAGCTTCCACGCCTCGGCGACGCGGATCGAGTACGCCTCGATCGGCTCGCCCTCCAGCGAGGGGACGATCAGGAACGCCACCTGCGGACCGGTGCCGCCGTCCGCCGCCATCGCGCGGCGGGAGAGCTCGGCGAGCTGCGCCTCCTCCCGCGCGGAGAGGACGCCCGCCTGGTCCACCACCGGGCCGGTGAGGCGGGGCACCGGCAGCAGCGCGAAGAGGAGCGCCGCCGCCAGGGCGATCAAAACTGCACCTCGGGCGCGCGCTCCGCGCCGGGGGTGGTGGCGGTGAACTGGGGCTTGGGGCTCTTGTGGTAGATGATCGCGTTGGTGAACGAGGTGGGCGGCACCGTCACCAGGTCGTTGAACGCCTGCACCGCTTCGATGTAGCGCCTGCGGGCGATGGCGATCCGGTTCTCCGTCCCCTCGAGCTGCGCCTGCAGATCGCGGAAGTTCTGGTTGGAGCGGAGCTCCGGGTAGCGCTCGGCCACCACCATCAGCCTGCTGAGCGCGCCGCCGAGCTGGTTCTGCGCCTCCTCGAACTGCCGCAGGTTCTCCGGGGTGAGCTGGTCCGCCTGGAGGGTCACGCCGGTGGCGCGGGCGCGGGCCTGCGTCACCTGGGTGAGCACTTCCTTCTCCTGGGTGGCGAAGCCCTTCACCGTGTTGACGAGGTTGGGCACCAGGTCGGCGCGCCGCTGGTACTGGTTCTGGACCTCGGCCCAGGCTGCATCCACCTGGTTCTCTGCCTGGGGGATCGACTGGAGGCCGCAGCCGGCGAAGAGGGCCGCCACGGCGAGGACAAAGAGGACGGGAAGGCGATTGCGCATGGCGCAATAGTAATCCGCCCGGGGCGCTGCACCAGCGAAACGACAGTGGCTACCCATCCCGTCCGACGAAGGAGGGATGGAGATGCCTACGCGCAGAGCCCGGGCCACCTGGCAGGGTGGGCTGAAGAGCGGCAAGGGACGGTTCGAGGCGAGCAGCGGCGCTTTTTCCGCTCCCTATACCGCGGGCACCCGCTTCGGCAGCGATCCGGGCACCAACCCCGAGGAGCTCCTCGCCGCGGCCCACGCCGCCTGCTTCTCGATGGCGCTCGCCCTGGCGCTGGAGAAGGAGGGGCATCCGCCCGAGGAGGTGCGGACCGAGGCGGCGTGCACCGTGGAGCAGGAGGCGGGCGGCTTCCGGATCACGAAGATGGAGCTCTCGACGCGGGTGCGGGCGCCGGGGCTCGACCGCGCGCTCTTCGATCGGGCGGCGGCGGGGGCGAAGGCGGGCTGCCCGGTGTCGAAGGCGCTCGCCGGCCTGGAGATCACCCTCGACGCGCAGCTCGTCTGACTACCAGGGGAGGCGCTCGCCGCTGGCGTGGAGGAAGGCGCCCGAGTCCTCGAGGCGCAGCTCGGCGATCCGCTCCAGCAGACCGCGCGCCGCCTCCGCCGGCTCCACCCCGCCCCGGCCGCCCGTCATCTCGGTCCGCACGAAGCCGGGGTGGAGCAGCACCACCGCCACCCCCTCACCCCGGAGATCGCGGGCGAGGGAGACGCCCGCTGCGTTCACCGCCGCCTTGCTCATCCTGTAGCCGTAGTAGCCGCCCGACTGGTTGTCGCCGATCGAGCCCAGGCGGCTGCTCAGGATCGCCACCTTGCTTCCGGGGCGGAGGTTGCGGCGCAGCGTCGCCGTCACCTTGAGCGGACCGAGCGCGTTGACCTCGAACTGGCGGCGGATGCTCTCGAGGTCAAGGGGATCGAGGCCGTCGTCGTCGAGGATGCCCGCGTTGTTGATCAGCAGGTCGAGGGCGACGCCCTCGAGGCGCTCGCCCAGCCGGCGCACCGACTCGTCGTCCGCCACGTCGAGGGACTCGACGCGCGCGCCCACGGCGTCGAGGTCGATGGAGCGGTGGCGGCAGGCGGCGATCACCTCCCACCCCGCGGCGACGAGGAGGCGCGAGAGCTCCAGGCCGATGCCGCGGTTGGCGCCGGTGACGAGTGCGCGGGGCATGGTTCCTCCGATCGGCGGGGAGGAGGCGACTCTCGTCGCGCCGACGGGCACGCGCAAGGGGCGTGCTTTCCCCCGGGGCCGCTTTGCGATAGGCAGGCGACATGAGCGGTCGGGTCATCGTGCTGGCATTCCTCGTTCTCGTCCTGGGCGCGGGCGGGCTCCTCCTCTGGGCGACCCAGGCGGCGCGGGGCAGCGCGCCCGCCATCCCGGCGCGGATGCCGCGGCCCATCGCCGCCGACGCGCTTCCCGAGGCGGGGGGCGAGGGGGCGAAGCTGGTGGAGCGCTACTGCGGCGCCTGCCACGCGCTGCCCGATCCGGCGCAGCACCCGGCTGCGGCGTGGCCCGGCGTCCTCGCGGAGATGGAGCGGCAGATCCACGCGCGGATCATGCGCAACGCGCCGGCGCCGAGCCGGGAGGAGTGGCGGGCCCTCGAGGCCTACCTGCGCAGGCACGCGGCGGACGGCGCCGGCGGCGTGGCCGCCCGGGAGGCGACGGCAGGCGGCGAAGCGGCCCACGAATAGGGGGAGCGCTCCCGCCCCCCGGCACCTTGGCGCTTGGATCGGCGCGCGCGATGCGTACGATTGCGCCCCATGCGCACCCGCACGACGATCCTCCTCGCCGGCGTGCTCCTCGCGAGCACCGCCTGTCCCCGTTCCACCGAGACCCGCGCGCCGGAGCCGCCGGCGCCCGCGGTGCCGGAGTCGCCGCCCGCCACCGTCGACGTCTCGGCCCTCGATCGCAACGCCGATCCCTGCACCGACTTCTTCCAGTTCGCGTGCGGCGGCTGGGTGGAGTCGACCGAGATCCCGCCCGATCGGCCCGCCTGGTTCCGCGGCTTCTCCGAGATCCAGGAGCGCAACCAGGTGCTGCTGCGGCGGATCCTCGAAGACGCCGCGGCGGGGAGGCTCGACGCGCCCTACGCGGAGAAGATGGGCGACTTCTGGACCACCTGCATGGACGAGGGGCAGGAGGCGTCGCTGCGGACGCTGCAGGAGGAGATGGCCGCCATCGCCGCGACCGAGGGGAACGAGGCCTTCGCCCGCACCGTGGCGCGGCTGCAGCAGCAGGGCGTCGACGCCTTCTTCCGCTTCGAGTCGGAGCAGGACTTCCGCGACACCACGAAGGTGATCGGCGGCGCCGACCAGGGCGGCCTCGGCCTCCCCGACCGCGAGTACTACCTCAAGACCGACGAGAAGAGCCGCGAGCTCCTCGCCGACTACGAGCGCCACGTGGCGCGGATGCTGGAGCTGGCGGGCGTCGCCCCGGAGGCGGCGGCGGCGCAGGCGCGCACCGTCCTCGAGATCGAGACCAGGCTCGCGCAGGCGTCGATGGCGCGGGTGGATCGCCGCGACCCCTACAAGATCTACAACCGGCTGGATCGCGGCGGACTCGAGGGGCTGGTCCCCTCCTTCGACTGGAACGCCTACTTCGCGGAGCTGGGCCAGGCGGATCTGCAGCCGATCAACGTGGCCACGCCGGACTTCTTCCGCGGCCTCGAGCAGGTGCTCCAGCAGTACGACGACGAGGCGCTGCGCGCCTACCTGCGGTGGCAGCTCGTCGACGCCGCCGCACCCGCCCTGCCCCCCGCCTTCGTGGAGCAGGACTTCGCCTTCCGCTCCCGCCACCTCACCGGCGAGGAGAAGATCCTCCCCCGGTGGAAGCGCTGCGTCGACGCGGTCGATCGCGCGATGGGCGAGGCGCTGGCGCGGCCCTACGTCGCCCTCACCTTCGGCGCGGAGGGCAAGAAGGAGGCGCAGGCGCTGATCCACGGCATCGAGGAGGCCTTCGCCCGCAACCTCGAGCAGCTCGACTGGATGGACGACGCCACCCGCGAGCAGGCGCGGGAGAAGCTCCGCGCGGTCTACAACAAGATCGGCTACCCCGACCGCTGGCGCGACTACGGCGCCCTCGAGGTGAACCGCGACTCCTTCCTGCGCAACCGGATGAACGCGGCGCGCTTCGAGTCGGCGCGCGACCTCGCCAAGATCGGCGAGCCGGTGGATCGCGGCGAGTGGTTCATGTCGCCGCCCACCGTCAACGCCTACTACAGCCCGCTGCGCAACGAGATGGTCTTCCCCGCGGGGATCCTCCAGCCGCCCTTCTTCTCCACGAAGGCGACCCACGCCGCCAACGCGGGTGGCATCGGCATGGTGATGGGCCACGAGCTGACCCACGGCTTCGACGACAAGGGGCGCCTCTTCGACGCGAAGGGCAACCTGCGCGAGTGGTGGAGCCCGGAGGTGGCGGAGGCCTATCGCAACCGCGCCCAGTGCGTGGTGGAGCAGTACGAGCGCTACACGGTCGAGGGGCTCCACCTCAACGGCAGGCTCACCCTCGGCGAGAACATCGCCGACATCGGCGGGCTCAAGCTGGCGTGGAACGCGCTCCAGGCGGAGCAGGACCGCCGGGGCGAGGGGCCGGAGGTGGAGGGCTTCACCGAGGATCAGCAGTTCTTCCTCTCGTTCGCCCAGTCGTGGTGCTCCAAGCGCCGCCCCGCCTACGCGCGGATGCTGGTCACCGTCGATCCGCACTCGCCGCCGCAGTACCGGGTGAACGGCGCGGTGAGCAACGTGCCGGGCTTCGCCGAGGCCTTCTCCTGCCCCGCCGGCGCGCCGATGGCGCCGGTGGATCGCTGCGAGGTGTGGTGATCCCGCAAGGGGGAACGCGACATTTCGTGGAGTGGGCGGCAGCGCGTCGACCCGTGGCATACTCGGCGAAATCACCCGGAGGACTCAAAATGCGGAAATTCGCCTGCTTGATCGCCATCGCTCTGCTCGCCGCGTGTGGCGGCGACGACGCGAGCGGTGGCGGGGGCGGCAACGGCGGCGGCGAAGGCGGCTCCGGTGGCACCGGCGGCGGCGGCGGTGGCGGCGGCAACGAGCCGCCCGTCAGCCCGCTCACGGTGGTCAACGAGCTCGATCGCGTCTACCTGGGCAGCGGCGTGGCGATCTCGGTGGAGGTCCCGGGCAAGAACCAGACGGCCTTCGTGCGGGCCAAGCTCGTCGCCCGCGAGGATCGCGACCGCGACGGCGTGGCGGACGGGGACGGCGCCGCCTGGGAGCTGGACGTCACCTTCCCCGGCAGCCAGCTCGAGCAGGGGGAGGTGTGGGTCAGCGCGTTCTTCCCCGAGCCGCCCGAGCTGCTCGGACGCGGCATGGTCTCCCTCGAGCTGACGGAGGAGAGCAAGGTCTTCGCCAGCGCCACCGACTCGGTGCGCCTCCACCTCGAGAGCGGCAGGCTGACCGGCGCGGTCGAATCGAGCAAGCCGGAGATCGCCGCGACCATCGACGCGGACTTCACCCTCTCGTGCAAGGTCCTCGAGGGCGGCCAGTGGGTGAACGACACCGAGTTCGTCTCCGAGGAGTGCCAGCCCTACGCGCACCTGATCGGCGGGTGATCGCCCGCTGATGCGGACCTTCGAGGCCCCGGCCGCCTCCGTGGAGGCCGGGGCTTCGTCGTTCAGAGCCGCCGCGACATGAGCAGGCGGTCGGGGAAGTCGAAGCCCCACGCGCGGTAGAAGGCGCGGGCGCGCTCGTTGCCGCGCATCACCTGCCCCTCGATCACGTGGGCGCCCGCCTTGCGGGTCATCTCCTCCACCGCGGCGAGGAGCGCCCTGCCGTAGCCGGCGCCGCGGTGGGCCTCCTCCACGAAGAGATCGGTGAGGAGCACGTAGCGCCCGCCGAACTCCGCGTCGAAGCCGAAGGTCCCCACCGCGTAGCCCACCGCGCGCCCCTCCACGTCGACGAGGAAGGCGCCGCCCAGCCCCGGATCGGAGAGGAGCTGCGCCAGCGCCGGCCGCACGCGCCCCTCGTCCCACTCGATGCCGTCGTAGGCATAGTAGGCGCGCACCAGCCGCGCCAGCGTGTCGAGGTCTGCAGATTCTGCCCGTCGGATCATCGCCACCTCCTCGTGGGGAGCGTAGCAGCTGCGCGCTCTGGCGCGGTCGGGGCGCCCCCTGCCTGCGTTCGCCCGTCGACCTCGCGCAAGGGCACCGCCACCGCTCGTTGTCCCACCGGTGGGGCAGGCACATCTTCCGACACCGTGGTCGACCCCGCCTCCCATCCCGCTGGCTGGCTCCTCGCCTGCCTCGTCGCGCTCCCCCTCGCGGTGGCGGCCAGCTCTCCGCTGCTGGGGCGGCTGGCCGCGGTGCGGCGCCGCCCCTGGCTGCCAGCGGTGGCCACCGCTGCCCTCGCCTTCGCCGGCTTCGGCTGCCTGGGCGCCAGCGGCGCGGCGCCCGGCTTCCGCATCCCCTGGATCCCGGCGCTGGGGATCGACCTCGCCCTGCGGCTCGACGGGCTCGCCCTTCTCTTCACGCTCCTCGTCACCGGCATCGGCCTGGCGATCCTCGTCTTCTCGATCCACTACCTGCCCCGCGACCTCTTCCTCCACGGCAGCGAGCGCGCCCCTTCGAGCTTCTACGCCCTGGTGCTCTTCTTCATGGGCGCGATGCTCGGCCTCGTCTGCGCCGACGAGCTGATCACCCTCTATCTCTTCTGGGAGGCGACGAGCGTCAGCTCCTTCCTGCTCATCGGCCTCCACCTCCACGAGGCGCGGCCCCGCGACGCGGCGCTGCAGGCCTTCGCCATCACCACCGCGCCCGGGCTCCTCCTCTTCGTCGCCTTCGTGGCGATCGGCCACGTGGCGGGCACCACCGAGCTGGCGCCGCTGCGGGCGCCGGGGATCCACCTCGCCGACGGACCGCTCGCGGGGGTGATCGTGGCAGGGGTGGTGCTCGGCGCCGCTGCCAAGAGCGCGCTGGTGCCGTTCCACATCTGGCTGCCCAACGCGATGGTCGCCCCCACGCCGGTGAGCGCCTATCTCCACTCGGCGACGATGGTTCCTCCTCGCCCGCCTCGCGCCGGTGCTGGCGCCGATGCAGGGCTGGGGCGGCGCGCTGGTGGCGCTGGGCGTGGTGACGATGATCGCCGGCGGCGTGGTGGCGAGCGGGCGCCACGAGCTCAAGGAGATCCTCGCCTGGTCCACCATCTCCCAGTACGGCTCGGCCACGCTCCTCCTCGGCCTCGAGGCATGGGGCCCGGCGCTCTTCCTCATCGCCAACCACGCGGTGATCAAGGCGGGCCTCTTCCTGGTGGCGGGAACCGTCACCCACGCCACCGGCGAGAGCGACATGCGGCGGCTGGGCACCCTGTGGCGCCAGCTCCCGTTCACCACCGCCACGGCGGCGATCCTCAGCCTCGGACTCGCCGGTCTCCCGGTCGCGAGCGGCTTCTGGATGAAGGAGCTGCTCTACGCGGCGGTGCGAGAGACCCGCGTGCCGTGGATCGAGACCGCCGCGCTCACCGCGGGCGTGCTGACCTTCGTCTACATGCTCCGTTTCTTCTGGCGCACCTTCGTGCGGGGCGCCGAGCCGCCGCGGGTCGATCCGGATCGCAAGCACCTCTCGCTCCTGCTCCCCATGGTGGGGCTGGGGCTCGTCGCGGTGGTGGCGGGGGTCGCGCCCGCCGCTGCCGCCGCCCTCACCGATCCCGCAGCGAGCGCCGCGGCGGGCGCCGCGGTGGAGACCCACTTCCGCCTCGCCTGGCCGCCGAGCCCCTCGATGGAGATGAGCCTCGCTACCTTCGCCCTCGGCGCCGCGCTCTTCCGCTGGGCGGACAACCGCGAGCGTCAGCTCGCAGCGGAGGGCGCCGGGCCCTTCCCCCACCCGCCCCGTCCCGCCCTCCCGGCGGGGGTGCTGGCGGCGGCGGTGGTGCGCGAGCTGGGCCCGAGCCGGGCCTGGGAGCGCGCGCTCCCCGCGCTCGACGCGCTGGGCGCCTTCGTCGCCAGGCCCCAGACGGGCAAGCTGGTCCACTACGTCCTCTACTTCGCCGCGGTCCCCGTCGCCCTGATGACGATCCTCCTGCCGCGGGTGGAGAACTGGCCGGAGGTTCCCGCCCTCGACGAGCTCGACCAGGCGTGGCTCGCCCTCGCCACCCTCGCGCTCGCCGCCGTGGGCCTCGCGGTGGGCTCGGCGGTGGTGCGCACGCACATCGGCGCGATCCTGATGGTGGGAAGCGTCGGCTTCGTCCTCGCGCTCATCTTCACCATGCTCCGCGCGCCCGACGTGGCGCTGGTGCAGGTAGCGGTGGAGACGGTGGGGGCGCTGCTCCTCCTCATCGTGCTGAGCCGGATCCGGATCACCGTGCGCGAAGCGTCGATGAGCCCGCAGGGGATGCGCCCCCGCGCCGCGCGGATCGCCACGGTGGTCGCCGCCGCCATGGTGGCGATCGGGGTCGCCGCCACCAGCCTCGCCCTCCAGGCCAACCTCGGTCCCGACAGCCTCGGCGCTGCGTTCTTCTCCCTGAGCCGGGAGCTGGAGATCGGGGCGGTGGTCACCGCGGTCCTCGTCGAGTTCCGCGGCCTCGACACCTTCGGCGAGATCACCGTCTTCTTCGCGGCGGTGCTGGGCGCGGTGCTGCTCCTCGGCCGCTACGGGAGGGAGTGAGGTGGAGCGCGCGGGCACCACCTGCGGCCTGATCCGCACCACCACCCGGCTCACCTTCCCGGTGGTGCTGGTCTTCGCCGGCGAGCACATCGTCAACGCGTCGATCGCACCGGGCGAGGGGTTCTCCGGCGGCCTGCTCACCGCGCTCTCGGTGCTGCTGCTCTATGTCGGCGTGGGCTACGAGCGCACCGAGCGCGACCTGCCGATCTTCGGCAGGCTCGGCCTCCTCGCGGGCATCGCCCTGGCGCTCGTCACCGGCTTCGTCGGCCTGGCGAAGGGGGCGTTCCTCTCCAGCTTCGACCCCGTCCTCACCTTCCTCGCCAGCAAGGTCCACGTCTCCACGCACCTGCTCTTCGACCTGGCGATCTTCCTCGTGGTCTGCAGCGGCGCGCTGGCGATCTTCCGCGCCATCGGCGCGGGGGAGGAGTCTCCATGAACTGGATCCTCGCATGCACCACCGGCGCGATCTTCGGCGTCGGCACCTACCACCTCCTCCAGCGGGACGCGATCCGCCTCATCCTCGGCTTCTCGCTCGTCCTCGGCGCGGGCAACCTCTACCTCTTCTCCTGCAGCACCTTCCGCGGCGGCGCGGCGCCCTACACCGCCTTCACCGTGGAGCAGGCCACCGATCCCCTGCCCCAGGCCCTCGTCCTCACCGCGATCGTGATCGGCTTCGGCGTCCTCGCCTTCCTCGCGGCGCTGGTCCTCTCCATCGCGTGGCGGCTGCGCACCCTCGATCTGGACGCGGTCTCCCGGCTCAAGGGTTGACGGAAGGCATGCGCTCGCTCCTCCCCATCCTGCCGCCGCTGCTGGCGCTCACCGGCGCCCTCCTCGCCTTCCTCGCGGGGGAGGATCGGCGCCGGCTCGCGGCGGTGGCGGCGGGGGTGCAGATCGCGCTGCTGTCGCTCTGCACGGCGCTCCTTTTCGCGGTGGAGGAGACGACGATCCTCTTCCACGCCCTCGGCGGCTGGAACGCGCCGGTGGGGATCGTCTTCGTCGCCGACCGCGCCTCGACCCTCCTCGCCCTGGTCCTGGTGGCGGTCTTCACCGCGGCCCTCCTCTACACCTTCCTCGACGAGGAGCCCTCCAGCCGCAGCCGCGTCCTCGCCCTCCTCTTCCTCCTCGAGATGGGCGTGACCGGCGCGCTCTTCACCGGCGACGCCTTCGACTTCTACGTCTTCTTCGAGCTGATGAGCCTCTCCGCCTTCGGCCTCGTCGGCTACAGGCGCAGCCCCGCCCACGTGGAAGCGGCGCTCAAATTCGCCGCGCTCTCCCTCGCGGGCTCGACGCTGATGCTGATGGGGGTGGGCGCGATCTACGCCCAGACCGGCGCCCTCACCTTCGCATCGCTTCCCACCCTCTCGGCGCAGGTGCTCTCGCCGCCGCTCTACCTCCTCGCCATCGGCCTGGTCCTCACCGCCCTCTGCCTCAAGTGCGCCGTGGTTCCCCTCCACTTCTGGCTCCCCGACGCCCACTCGATCGCCCCCACCGGCGTCTCCGTGGTCCTCTCCGGCGCGCTGGTCAAGGTGGGCGCCTGGGGGATCCTCCGCTTCCTCGGGAGCCAGGCGCCCTGGGTATGGGCGGACGTGCGTGGCGCGCTCCTCGCCGCCGGCGCCGCCACCGCCCTCCTCGCCGCGCTGGCGGCGGTGGCGCAGCGGGATCTCAAGCGGCTCCTCGCCTACTCGACCGCTTCGCAGATGGGCTACGTGGTCGCGGCGGCGGCGCTCGGCACCGCCGCCGGGGTGAGCGCGGCGCTCGTCCATGCAGGCGCCCACGGCCTCACCAAGAGCACCCTCTTCCTCGGCGCGGGCGCGGCGATGACCGCCACCGGCGAGCGGCGCTGGGATCGGATGGGCGGGCTCCTCCGCCTCTCGCCCCTCTTCGCCGCGGCGATGCTGGTGGCGATGCTCTCCCTCGCCGGCATTCCGCCGCTGGTGGGCTTCGCCGGCAAGCTGGTGGTCTTTCGCGCCCTGCTGGGCGAGGGCGCCTGGGCACCCCTCGTCTGCCTGGTGGGCGCCTCCGCGCTGATGCTCTACCTGATGGCGCGGCTGTGGCTCGGCATCTTCGGTGGCGCTCCGCGCCCGGGGATCGCCGGGCCCCCCACGGGCAAGGTGGCGATCACCTGCGCCGCTGCGGCGCTGGTGGCGCTGGCGGGGATCGGCGCGGGCCCGCTGGTGGGCGCCGCCACCGCGGCGGCAGCCGATCTCCTCCATCCCGACCGCTACCGGGCGGCGATCCTCGCCCCCGCTCTCCCGGAGGTGGCGCCATGACCGTTCCCGCCTGGCTCCTCTACCTGCTGGCGATGCTGGCGCTCTGGGTCGTCGCCGCGGGCAGCTTCCACCCGGTGCAGCTCGCGTGGGGCCTGCTCGTCGCCACCGCCACCCTGCCCCTCTCCTGGCGGGTCTTCGGCCTGGGCGGACGGGTGCGGGTGCGCAACCTCCTGCGCGTCTTCGTCGGAACGATCCGGGTCTTCCTGGGGAGCTCCCTCCCGGACTCGCTCCGCTCCTCCTTCGACATGGCGCGGCGGATCATCCAGCCCACGGTGCCGATGAAGCCCGGGATCGTCGCGATCCCGCTGCGCTTCCGCGGCTCCTTCGACGAGCTGGTGGTCTCCAACCACATCATGCTCACGCCGGGCTCGCTCCTCGTGGACATCGACACCGAGCGCGGCCTGGTCTTCGTCCACCACATCGACGCCAGCGATCCGGCGCGGATCCGGCGCGAGATGCAGGAGCTCCACCTGCGCGCGGTGCGGAGGCTCTATCCATGAACCCGGAGATGGTGCAGCTCGCCCTCGAGGTGGGCTTCTGGTCGGTGCTGGTGCTGATCGCCGCCTGCATGGTGGTGGTGATCGTCGGCCCGGGGAACATCGACCGGCTGGTGGCGACGGACAACGCGCTGATCCTCATCGCCGTCGACCTGACCCTCTTCTCCGCGGCGCGGGGCACCACCTTCTACATGGACGCCGCGCTCCTCATCGCCATCCTCTCCTTCCTGGTGACGGTGGTGGTGGCACGGCAACTCGAGACGGGGCGGATCTTCGGATGAGCTGGCTGCGCGACTTCGCCGGGATGCTCCTCCTCGCCGGCGGCCTGCTCTTCACGGCGCTCGCCGTCTTCGGCCTCTTTCGCATGCCCGACGTCTACACCCGCATGCACGCCGGCTCGAAGGTGGTGGCGATCGGCGCGCCGATGCTCCTCCTCGGCGTGGCGCTGGTGGCGCAGCCGGAGGTGGGGCTGCAGGCGCTGGCGATCCTGGGCTTCCTCTTCCTCACCGCGCCCTCCTCGACCTTCGCCTCCGCCCGCGCCGCCCACCGCCGGCGCGAGCCGATGACCGAGCGCACGGTGATCGACGAGCTGGAGCTCCTGCGCCACCGGGATCGGGACGAGGAGAAGGAGCCGTACGAGGTCGACTGATCAGCTCGCGAAGTGCTCGCGGTAGCGCGCGAAGGAGCGGGCGCCGGCGCGCAGCCGCATCAGCGCCCCCTCGGCGATGGGGCGGGCGTTGCGCGGATCGGCGCGCACCAGCGGCTCGATCACCTCCGCGTTCCACGCGGCGGCGTGCTTGCGATCGATCACCGCGTGGACGGCGAAGTAGCGCCGTCCCGCGGGGGTGACGCCGAGCCGCTCCAGCCCCTGCGCCACCAGCGCGGTGCGCCCCGGCGCGGTCAGCTCCACCGCCCCCAGCGCACTCACCGCGTGGAAGGCCCAGCGCCTGTCGAAGGCGAGCCCGGCGAGGAGGTTGCCCACCGCGAGCGCCTCCCAGACGACGCGCTCCGGCGCGGGATCGAGCGCGAGCTCCTCGATCAGCGCATCGAGCATCGGCCCGTGCATCCCCACCGCGCGGCCGTTGCCCATCTCGTCCCAGTAGTTGCGCGCCAGCTCGAGCTTGGGGCGCTTCGGCATGCGGAGCTGGGTGAGCGCCACCAGGTCGTCGAAGCCCGCCTCCCCCGCGATCTCCTGGGTGAGGAACCAGCGCATCTGGGAGAGGGAGGCGTTCTCCGCCAGCCAGGGGAAGAGGGGATCGCCCTGCCCCGGCCCGCTCTCCTCCAGCGCCCGGAACCAGGCGAGGAAGGCGCGTGACTCGGTGGGCGCAGCGGCCGCCCGCTCCGCCACCGCCGCCCGCTCGCTCTCGAGCCACGCCGCCTCGAGACGCCGGATCACCAGCTCGTCCTCGAGCGCCTCCTCGAAGGGGAGATCCTCCGGGCGCCGGGGGACGAGCCGCCGCCTGTTGAACTCGACGAGCCGCCGCTGCAGCGCCTCCACGGCGCCGGGGGAATCGGTGGTCGCAGGGATCGCGCGCATCGCCCGCAATCTGTGCACCGATCGGAGGCGACGAAAGGAGCGCCGTCAATGGAGCGTCCGCTCCTGCCTACCCGGCCCTGGGTAGGGCGGGGGCGGAGGCGTCTCCTCCCCGCGCCCCTCGCCGGGCACGCGGGACTCTCCCCGCTCGGCGAGGCGCCTGGCGCCGCGCCGCTTCCCCTCCGCCGACTCGTGCTCGAGGATCGCGTTGATCTCTGCGCCGAGCAGGAGGGCCTGGGCGCTGATCCACATCCAGAGCAGCAGCACGATCACCCCGCCCAGGGCGCCGTAGGTGGCGTCGTAGGAGCCGAAGTTGCGCACGTAGACCGAGAAGCCCCACGAGGCGGCCATCCAGATGAGCACGCCCACCACCGAGCCGGGGGTGATGAAGCGGAACCGCTGCTCCACGTCGGGGAGCGCCCAGTAGAGCACCGCCCAGACGAACATCATCAGCAGCCCCGCCACCGGGAGGCGCAGCCAGTCGATCGCGGTGGCGGCCGGGCCGCCGATGGCGTTGGCGACGGCGGGCGCCGCCACCGCCACCAGCGCCGCCGCCAGGGCGAAGGCGGCGGCGAAGAGGGTGACACCGATGGCGAGGAGGCGGACCTTCCACCCCGGGCGGCTCTCGCGCACGTCGTACATCTTGTTGAGCGCGCGGATCAGCGCGGCGATCCCGCTGGAGGCGGACCAGAGGGCGCCGAGGAGGCCCAAGGTGAGCAGGCCGCCCGCGGGGGTGGCGACCAGCGACTGGAGGCGGCTCTCGATCAGCCCCACCGCCTCCTGCGGCGCCACGGTGGAGAGCTCCCGTACCAGCGCCTCGATCTGCTGGGGATCGATCACCAGGCCGCCGAGGGCGACGAGGAAGAGGACGAAGGGGAAGAGGGCGAGGACGCCCCAGTAGGTGAGGGCCGCTGCGGCGTCCTGCACCTCGTCCCGCTCGTACTCGGCCTTCAGCTTCCTGCCGAAGTCCCTCCACGACATGCCCTTGCCCGGCAGCTTCATCCCATCCTCCCGACCGTTCGCGAGGAAGGTGGGCACGATCGCTCACGCGATCCGGCGCACCGCCGCGAGGAAGCGATCGATCTCGGCGAAGGTGTTGTAGATGCCGGGGCTCGCCCGCAGGCTCCTGCTCCCGTAGGGCGAGCGGGTGATGATCACCTTCGCCTCGCTGCGCAGGCGCTCCACCGCGCGGTCCGGGTGGATCCCCTCCACGTCGAAGGCGACGATCCCCGAAGCGAGCGCCGGGTCGCGCGGCGTGCGCACGCGGACCCGGGGGATGGCGGCGAGCCCTTCCCGAACGGCGCCCGCCAGCTCGGCGATCCGGGCGGCGATCCGCGCCTTGCCGATGGAGCGGTGGAGCTCGAACGCCTCCGCCAGCGCCCAGCGGTGCTCGAAGTCGTGGAAGCCGCCGGGGGAGCGGAAGAGCCCCTCGGTCTTCTTCACGCCGAAGGGCGGGATGATCGGCTCGATCTCCTCCCAGAGCTCTGGACGCGCCGCGTAGACCACGCCGGTGCCACGCGGGCCGTGCAGCCACTTGTGGCAGCCCGCCACGAAGAAGTCGGCGCCGAGCGCGTCCATGTCCGCGTTCTCCGCGCCGAAGCCGTGGACGCCGTCGACGCAGAGGCGCACGCGATCGCGCAGCCCACGCCGCTCGAGCTCCTTCGCCACCGCGGCGACGGGGAGCTTGAGGCCGGTGCTGGAGTGGACCCAGGTGAGGGCGAGGACGCGGGTGGCCGGTCCCACCGCGGCGACGATCCGCTCGACCAGCTCCTCCGCGCGCACCTGCGAGGCGTCTCCGTCGTGGAGGCGCACCGCGCGCACCGTGGCGCCGCACGCTGCCGCCTTGAGGTCGAGGTTGTACCAGGTGGCATAGTGGTCGTGCTCGGTGCGGACGATCTCGTCGCCGGGGCGGAGGCGCATCCCCTGGTACAAGACCGAGAGGCCCATGGTGGTGCTGTCGGTGAGGGCGACGCAGCGGCTGCTCGTGCCCCAGTAGTCCGCCGCCGCCTCCACCACCCGGAGGCGCTCCTTCGTGTCGTGGGCGAAGAGGTAGCCCACCGGATCGGCGTCGAGCCCTCTGCGGTGGCGCTCGATCGCCTCGCGCACCGGCAGCGGGTGGGAGGAGATGAAGAGCCCGCCCAGGTGGACCCGGTCGGGCTCGAGGGAGAAGAGCGCGCGCACGCCGCTCCAGGGGTCGTGGGCGCGCAGCGCCGTTGCACCGTCTCCCACCGCGCCGGGAACCGCCACGCCCGCGGTGGCGAGGCAGGCCGCGCCGAGGAATTTGCGTCGATCCATCTCCGATCGAGATGGCGCCTGCCCTCCGGGCGCGCAACCCACCGGCGAGCGAGCAGGCAGCAGGCGGCCGGGCGAGCGCAGGCCGGGCGTGGCGGCGGCGATCCTCTGCTAAGGTGGCGGGCTCCCATGCGTCTCTTCCGCGTCCTCTTCGCCGCCCTGCTGCTGCCGCTCCTCCTCGTCGCGCTCGCGGTCCGCCCCGCCGCAGCGGAGGCGGGCGCGGGCGGCGCCGCGGCGGAACCGGCAGAGGCGATCGCGGCGCAGACGCCTGCGACACAGGCGGAGGAGCTCTACTTCGCCTCCACCATCGCCTCGCTCCAGGAGACGCGCGCCCGCCTGCGTGAGCGGGCCGCGAGCGGCGTGCCGCGCGACGTGGACGCGGCCTACGACGAGGCGGTGACCGCCATCGACGAAGGCGCCGCCCGCCTGCGCGCCGCCCTCGCGGCGGGCGTCGATCCCGCGGAGATCGACGCCCTCGCCGCGGAGGTGGAGGCGCTCAACGCCCTGCGGATCGAGCTCCTCGCCTCCACCTCGGAGGCGAAGCGCGAGCGCCTCCTCGGCCTCTCGCAGGAAGGGATCGGCCAGCTCCTCCACGAGATCCGCCACCTCGCCCTGGTGGCGGAGTGGTACCCGATGTCGCGGCTGCGCCAGCTCGAGCGGCTCCCCGCGCTGCTCGAGGACGTGGGGGCGGTGGGGGCGCTGGGCTGGATCGTCCTGCAGATGCTGGCGGCGACGCTCCTCGCCCTCTGGATCCACCGCCGCCACCGCGACTGGATCCAGGCGGTGCGCCAGTGGCTCCTCTCCGACCCCCGCCACCGCGCCCTGCGCCGCGGCGCCGCCCGCGCCCTCGGCCACCTGGCGGCGCTGGCCACCGAGCTGATCGTGCTCGTCTGGCTCCACGTGCTGCGCAACCTGGCGGGCGAGGTGGCGCCGCAGGAGATCCACCTGCTCGGCGCGGTGGCGATCGCCTGGGCCTGGTACCGCCTCGCCCGCGCCGCGCTCTACCGGGTGATCGCCTCCGCGGCGATGCGCTCCGCCGACCTCCACGCGGAGCACCGGCGCCGCGTCCTCCGCTCCCTCGATCTCGTCGGCCGCTACGTCCTCGGGGTGGTGATCTTCCTCCTCCTCTCCGCGAAGATCCTCGGCCGCGGCTACCTCCACCACGTGGTGATCGACTTCGCCTGGATCGGCGCGCTCCCCATCGGCATCGCCCTGGTGCGCGGCTGGCAGGACGAGATCGCCGGTGCGTGGATCGGCGACCATCCCACCGGCGCCCTCTCCGCCTGGCTGGAGCGGACCCGGGGCACGCCCCGCGGCGTCGTCCCCGCGCTGGTGGCGGTGGGATCGGTGGTGGCCCGCGGCACCGGCCGCTGGCTGCGGGAGCGGGCGCTCCGCTTCGACCAGACCCGCAGCGCCCTCGCCTGGCTCTTCCGCCGCCGCCTCGAGAGGCACGCGGAGACGGTGGGCCGCGGCGTCACCGAGGTGCAGTCGCTCCCCGCCGCGCTGCGCGACGCCTTCGCCGAGGAGGCGGTGCGCGATCCCGCCCTCGCCATCGACCACTGGCCGCGCCTCGCCGAGGTGGAGGCGATCGCCCGGCGTCTCGCCGCAGGCGGCCACGGCTCCTCCGTCGCGGTGGTGGGCGAGCGCGGCGCGGGCAAGACGAGCTGGCTCCACCAGCTCGCCACGCGGGTGGAGGGGCTCGAGGTGGCGCGCCACGCCTTTCCCGCGCGGCTCACCGCGCCGGACGCGCTCCACCGGGCGCTGGCGCAGGCGCTCGGGGTCGAAGCCCGCGACGAGGCGACGCTGGTCGCCGCGCTGCGGGAAGGGCCGCCGCGCCTCGTCCTCCTCGACGGCTGCGAGCACCTGGTGCTCCGCCGGGTGGGCGGCCTCGCCGCGGCGGAGAGCCTGCTCCAGCTCGCCGGGCGCACCGGCAACCGCGTCCTCTGGGTCTGCGCCTTCGGCCGCCACGCCTTCGACTACCTGCGCAGCCTCTTCCGCGGCGAGGCCTTCGCCGAGGTGGTGCAGCTCGCGCCGTGGAGCGAGGAGCAGATCGGCCGGCTCCTCGACAGGCGCATGGAGGCGGCGCGCTGCACCGCGATCTGGGACGACCTCCTCGAGGAGCGCCTCGACGGCGGGACGCTGGAGACGGAGGTGCTGCGCACCAGCGAGCGCTACCGGCGCCTCCTCTGGGATCACGCGGGCGGCAACCCGCGGGTGGCGCTCCACTACTGGCTCCGCTCGCTGGTCCCCGATCGCGGCAACCGCGTGCGCGTCCGCCTCTTCGAGGCGCCGCCCGACGCGCCGCTGGAGGCGCTCACCGACGACGGCCGCTTCCTCCTCGCCTCGGTGGTGCTCCACGGTACCCTCACCGCGGCGGAGGCGGCGGAGACGCTGCGCGAGCCCGCCACCACCTGCGAGATCCGCCTGGCGGCGCTGGAGCGCGAGGGCTTCCTGCATTCGGAGGCGGGCAGGTACGCCGTCACCACCCGCTGGTACCGCGAGGTGATCCGTCACCTCCGCCGCAAGCACCTGCTCGTGGCCTGAAACCGGAGGACGCAGCCGTGGAGAACTCGGCCCCCAACATCTTCGAGCTGATCCGGGTCGGCGGCCTGCCCAGCGCCTTCTTCACCCTGGTGGGGAGCTGGATCCTCGCCACCCTCGTGGCCCGCTTCCTCGCGCGCCTCGGCAGGCGCTTCACCGACAAGCGCCTGCTCCTGCAGCAGGTGGCGACGCTGCTGCGCTTCTTCTTCTACCTGGCGGGCTTCGCCCTCGCGGCGCTGCTGGCCCTCAACCTCTCCGACCAGGCCCTCCTCGCCCTGGGCGGCACCATCGCCGTCACCCTCGGCTTCGCCTTCAAGGACCTCGCCGCCGCGGTGATGGCGGGGCTCACCATCCTCGTCGACAAGCCGTTCCAGGTGGGCAACCGCGTCACCTTCGGCAGGTACTACGGCGAGATCGTGGAGATCGGCCTGCGCTCGGTCCGCCTCGTCACCCTGCAGGACGAGGTGGTGACCATCCCCAACAACATCTTCCTCACCGAGGCGGTGGCCAACTCCAACGCCGGCGCCCTCGACATGCTGGTGCAGCTCGACTTCTACGTCGGGCTCGAGGAGGACGTGGCGCTGGCGCGGCGGATCGTCGGCGAGGCGATCACCTCGAGCCGCTACGCGTGGCTCGCGCAGCCGTGGAAGGTGGTGGTGGAGGAGGTGCTCGAGCAGGGCTACCTGGCGGTGCGGCTGCGCTCCAAGGTCCACGTCCTCGACGTGCGCTACGAGGAGGAGCTGCGGTCGGACGTGACGGAGCGGGTGCTCGAGGGCTTCCGGGCGGCGGGGGTGCGTCCCCCCACCGCCTACCTGCGGATGCCCGGGGGCTCGATGGCCGCGTGAGCGACGGGCTCGCTCCACCGGAGGCGGCGCGAACGGCACCATCGCGGGGCCCGCAGCGGAAGGCACGGGCCCCGCGCGCCCTCAGCCGAAGAGCGGCAGGTCGTCGCCCTTCACCGGGAAGCCGGCGGCGGTCTCGGTGCCGTCGATCCCCGCGAGGCGCCGCAGCGCCCGGTGGACGTGGACCGGCTTGATCCGCGTGCCGTTGGGGTTGGGCTGGAGCGTGACCGGATCGACCGGGATCGCCCGGTGCCGCTCGTCGGTGGTGCCGATCACCCTGTTGCCGGGGATACCCGGTCCCATCAGCATCATACTGGTGATCGACCAGTGGTCCTTGCCGTTCCCCTCGTTGTAGCCGGGGGTGCGGGCGAAGTCGGAGCCGATCACCACCACCATCCTGTCGGCGACGCCGGTCCGCTCCGCCTCGTCGAGGAGGAAGTCGACGCCCTCCAGCAGGAGCTGGAGCCGCGGGATGTGGGAGGCGTCGTGGTTGCCGTGGGTGTCGAAGCCGCCGATGGAGAGGTTGGCGGCCACGGTGATCCCGGCGCGGTACGCGGCGATCGCCACCTGCGCCTGCCGCTTGAGCGGGTTGTTCGACCCGTCCAGCTCCGCGGGCAGGAACTCGGTGAGGCGGCGCAGCTCGTTCTCGCCGGTGCGCGCCGCGTAGAGCATCGACATCTGCTCCCGCACCTTCGGCAGCCGCTGCTCCTGCATCAGCGCCTCGAGGCGCGCCCGCTGCGCGGCGGCGATCCGCTCCGAGGTCGCCTCGGAGTGGAAGCGGCTCTCCGCGTTGCCGGGATCCATCCGGTCCGGGAAGGCGAGCCGGGTGAGCGCGCCCATGTTGCCGGTGCGGGTGGGGGCCACCAGCCCCGCGGTGTAGTCGTAGCCGCCGGAGGTGAGGAACGACATCGGCCGCTCCCTGCCCACCGCGCCGGCGATGAGCGCGGCGAGCGCCGGGTGGCCCTCGCCGGTCTTGCCGCTCCACACGTGGCGCGTGCCGGTGTCGTGGCTGTTGGTCTCCACGTCGAGGCCGTTGATCACCAGGAGCTTCCGGTAGTGCTTCTCGAAGAAGGCCTGGTTGCCGCCCACGGGAGCGAAGCGGATGTTGCCCGCCTGGCCGATCTCCGAGGCCAGGTAGGACTTGTTCATCGGGTTCTCTTCCGCCTCGGAGATCCGTCCCTTGGGATCGCAGAGGCTGGTGGGATCCCAGCCGCCGTCCGCGTGGACCATCACCCACAGCGGGCCGTCGTAGGGGGCCGCGCCAGCGCGGCGGGGAAGAGCGGGGACGCCGAGTGCCAGACCGGCGTACGCGGCAAGCTTGAGGAAATCGCGCCTTTCCATGTGCGCCCTTTCGATCACTCGTAGAGGAAGCGGAAATCGAGGAGGAGGTAGGTGGTCACCGCCATCCACGCGCGGATGGTGTAGTTGGCGTCGCGCTCGATGCGCTGCGCCTCGGGCCACTCCTCGCCGGTCCAGAAGTCGGAGCGCGCGCGGCAGTTCCACGGCAGCCACCCGTCGACGGTGCCGGCGGCGATGCCCGCCTTCCCCTCCTTCCACGTCTCGTAGAAGAGCTGGTAGGTGCGCTCGAGCTCCGGATCGCCCGGGTAGAGCGTCTCGCCGAGGAAGCGCTGGTGCAGCCAGGCGATGTTGGCCTCGATCGCCTGGCGGGCGCCGGGGATCTCGAAGCCGTGGTCGTCCTCGGGCTGGTAGCCGATCTCCACCGCGGGGAAGAGCCGGCGATCCGCCGCGGGGAGGGCGAAGTCGCGCGCCACCGCGCGGCACGCCATCTCGTTGGCCATGCGCGCCGCCACGTTGGCCATCACGCCGTTGGGCGAGGTGATCCGCTGGACGATCCCCTCGGAGTCGATGCCGCCGTAGAAGATCCGGTAGTTGTTCGTGTCGACCAGGTAGTGGGTCGAGGTGGCGTTGGCGCTCCACGGGTAGCCGGTCACCGCCTCGATCTTCCTGTCGAGCATCTCCGGGGTGAGGAAGCGCGCCGCGGCGAGATCGGCGAAGCGCTCCGGCTCCCGCGCCCCCTCCACCAGGTTGGTCGCCCGGTACCAGCCGCCCAGCACCAGCTCCTTGATCACCGTCTTGAAGTTGTAGTTGTCGGCGACGAAGGCCTCGCCCACCCGGGTGAAGAAGGCGTTCTGCGCCTCGTACGCCTCCTGCCGCGCGGCGGCGCCGGGCTCGGTGGGATCGGTGGCGGGGGAGAGCGGGGCCTGGCCGGTGAGCATCGTCCACGCGTTGTGGACGGTGGCGGTGACGAAGAGCGGATCGGCGGTCACCGCCTCCGCGAGCCAGCGCAGGCTCTCCCGCGCCCGCGCCGAGGGGACGGTGGCGTTGCCGTAGCCCGGCGCGCGCATGTCGAGGTACCAGCCGCCCTCGGGCGGGCGGTACCTGCCGCGGGCGTCCCAGTTCTGGAACGCGCCCGCCACGGGATCCATCGGCTCGTGGCAGACGGCGCACTCCGGGTTGTTCATCGTCGGGTTGTGTCCCTCGATGTCGCTCGAGTCCACCGGTCTGTCGGCGAGCTGGAGGAGATCGGTGGCGAGGAACCAGCGGAAGACCATCCGCGCGCGGGCGCGGTTGCGGTTGGTGTCCGTCGTCGGGAAGCGGTTGAGGATCATGTGCGAGGTGAGCACGCCCGCGTGCTCCATCCCCGGCACCTTCGCCTCCTTCCACTCGTTGGGATCCTCGGGATCGGCGAAGGGGATGTTGGTCAGGCCGTAGGCCCTCGCGGAGTAGGGGTTGACCACCCGGTAGTCGGCGGTGAGGACCTCGGTGAAGGGGCGATCGAGCCGGACCACCCGGGCCACCAGCTCGAGCGCCTCCCGCGCGATGGCGCGGTTGGTGAGGTTGCGCAGCCGCGTCGCCTCCTGCTGCTGCTCCTGCGTGGGCTCGGCGGGGAGGTTGGCGTTGTACCAGTTGCGGTTGGGGTAGTCGTTGGCGTCGAGGAGATCGATCGCCCGGCTGCCGCTCAGGTAGCGGTCGGTGAGGAAGAGATCGTTCCAGTACTCCTTGAGCCGATCGTAGAACGCCTCTTCCTGCATCATCTCGTCGAGGACGCGGGCAAGCTCCGCCTCGCCACCCTCCTCCACCCGCACCACCTCCTCGTCGGTGGGGAGCCGGCCCACCAGCGAGAGGCTCGCCTTGCGGAGCGCGTCGACCGCGCCGATCTGCTCCACGCCGGCGAGGGGGTCGCCGCCGTCGGCGCCGCTGCAGTCGACCGGATCGCGGAAGCGGCGCACCAGCTCCTGGAGCGCCGCGTACTGCGGCCCTCTGGGATCGAGCTGCACGCCGCCGCCGTGGTTGGCGCCGCCGATCGGCTTGAGGAGGAGGAGCGGCTGCCCGTCCATCTCCACCCGCGCCACCTGGCGCACGCGCTCGAGGTTGATGCGCAGGTAGTCGGGGACCGAGGGTGGCTGCAGCAGCAGATCGCTGTCGCGCGCGGTGCCCTGCGCGTTGTGGCAGGCGTAGCACTGCTGGCCCATGAAGGCCTGCCACACCTGCTGGGAGAAGAATTTGTCGGTGGGAACGCACGTCGCGTCGCCACCGCCGTCGGCGGGCTCCTTCTCCACGGAACCGCAGCCGGTGGCGAGGAGGGCGGGGATCAGGGGCAACAGACCCCGGAGGCGCCAGCGCATCGGGTGCTCCTTGCAGATTTGCATTTGGACTATTTTGACTGTAGCACCCTCAGTTGGGTGGGAGGCAAGGGAACGAGCGCTCCGGCGCGCGTTCGGCGAGACTCCATCCTCTCGATTGCTGGAATCATGTGGGAGGAGGAGAGCGTACGTGCGACAGATCGGCGCTGTTCTGCTGCTGCTCGGAGCGCTCGCCGCGTGCGGCGGCGACGAGGGGGAGGCGCGCTGCGATCCCGCGTGCACCTGGCCCGGGCGCTGCGAGGACGGAATCTGCACCACCCGCTGCGACGGCGATGCCGCCTGCGGCGATCCCCGGCTGCGCTGCAGCAGCGCGGGTGCGTGCGTCGCCCGCTGCGCCGGCGTGATCTGCCCCACCGGATCGCTCTGCGAGGAGACCACCGGCGCGTGCGTCGCCGATCCCGGCAGGGCATGCACCGGCGACCCGGATTGCGGCGACGGGACGATGCGCTGCGTGGAGGGCGTCTGCGTGAGCCGCTGCGCGGACGTGGTCTGCGACGAGGAAGCGGGCGAGATCTGCGACCCGTCCACCGGCACCTGCGTCGGCGGCTCGAGCTGCGGCGACACCGCCGACTGCCTCGCGGGATCGGTCTGCGAGGCGGGGCGCTGCGTGCGCGCCCGCTTCTCCGACTGCAGCGGCGGCGCGAGCTGCGCGGCGGGGCTCACCTGCGTGGGCAACGGCCAGCCCTCGCTCTGCACCTCGCCGTGCGCGGCGATCACCGACTGCGCCATCTCCGAGCGCTGCGCGGACGAGGGCGCCGGCGCCTTCGCCGGCTTCTGCCTCCCCAACCTGTGCAGGCCCGGCGGCGACGCCTTCGGCTTCTTCCAGGACGCGCAGTGGCTCGGCCCCTGCGACGCGGCGGGGCGCGGCGACGGGATCTGCGTCGGACCCTTCGGCGCGGGCGATCAGGCGAGCGGCCTCTGCATGGGCAGCGGCACCGCGCCCCCCGGCGCGTCATGCAGCGCCGAGGCGACCCACGGCGAGGCCGAGGCGTGCGCGGAGAGCGTCTGCATCGGCGCCACCGCGGAGCAGCACGGAACCTGCCTCGTCCTCTGCCTGCAGGCGGCGGAGCCGGGGAGCACCGGCGCCTGCCCCGCGGGCGCTTGCATGGCCATCCCCTCGGATCCCCATCTCGGCGTCTGCGTCGGAGGTGCACGATGATCCGCCCGGTCCTCGTCGTCGCGCTCCTCGCCTGGGGCTGCGCCTCCCCCGTGGAGGAGGGACCGGAGGGCCAGCGGCACGAAGTGGTGGAGGCGGTGCCGCTCCCGCCCACCGCGCACCTGATCCGCGCGGCGATGGCCCTCACCGGCACCCGCCCGCCCCTCGCCGATCTCCAGGCGGTGGCGGCGGATCCCGCGGCGCTCCCCACGGCGATCGATCGCCTCCTCGAGCAGCCGCAGTTCGGCGAGACGATCCGCGATCTCCACGCGGAGTCGCTCCTCCTCCGCTGGGATCTCCTCCTCCTGCCGCACGTGGGGATCCTCGCGGAGCGCGGCGTCGATCGCGCCGCGGTCAACCGCTCGGTGATGGAGGCGCCGCTGCGCCTCATCGAGCGGGTGGTGATGGAGGATCGCCCCTACGGCGAGATCGTCACCGCCCCCACCACCATGGCGGATCGGATCGTGGCCGACGTCTGGGGCCTCCCCTACGACGACGCGGCCGGCGGCTGGCAGGAGGTGCGCTGGAGCGACGGCAGGCCCGCGGCGGGGATCCTCTCCTCGTCGGCGATGTGGCTCCGCCACCGCTCCGCCGGCTTCAACCTCCACCGGGAGCGCGCCAACGTCCTCTCCCGGGCGCTCCTCTGCTGGGACTTCCTCGACCGCGACCTGCCCATCGACGGAAGCGTCGATCTCTCCGATCCCCGCGCGGTGGCGCGGGCGGTGGTGGCCAACCCCGACTGCGCCGCCTGCCACGTCACCCTCGATCCCCTGGCGAGCTACCTCTCCATCTTCCGCCCGCTGGTGGTGGAGCCGCTCGTCACCGGCTACCCGATCGCCATGTACCAGCCGGAGCGCGCCGACGACTGGATCGCCACCACCGGCAGGCCGCCCGGCTTCTTCGGCGACGTGGGCGGCGATCTCGCCGAGCTGGGGCGGAAGATCGCCGCCGATCCCCGCTTCAGCCTGTGCGCCGCGCGGCGCTTCCTCGGCTGGTTCGCCGGGATGGATCCGATGGAGGTTCCCCACGAGGAGGCGGCGGCGCTCCAGGCGGTCTTCGTGGAGAGCGGCCAGTCGGCGAAGGCCCTCGCCCGAGCTGCCGTCCTCTCCCCCTTCCTCGCCGCCTCCCATGTGGAGGACGAGGCGGAGGCGGCGGCGCTGACGGGCTACAAGAAGGCGCGCCCCGAGCAACTCGCGCGCCTCTTCGAGGATCTCACCGGCTTCCGCTGGGAGGTGGAGATCCCCTTCGAGGTGGGCGGCGCCCCCTTCGGCACCGTCGACCTCGCCCGCAGCGATCTCTTCGGCTACCGCGCCCTCGCCGGAGGCATCGACGGCTACTTCGTCACCGTGCCCGCGCGGACGATGAGCACCTCGGCGAGCCTCTTCCTGCGGCGGTACGCCGCGCGGGCGGCGGGCCACGTGGTGGAGGCGGACTTCGCCACGTCCGATCCCGCGGCACGGCGGCTGCTGCGCCGGGTGGAGCCCGGCGGACTCGACGAGGCGGCGGCGCGGGCGCAGCTGGTCGATCTCCACCTGCGCCTCTACGGCGAGGTGCTCGCGCCGGACGACGTGCCGATCACCGAGAGCTGGTCGATCCTCCGCGCGGTCCACGGGCGCACCGGCGACGTGCGCCACGCGTGGAAGACGTTGCTCACCGCGATGCTCCAGGACGTGAAGATCGCCTACTACTGAGGTCTCCGATGGATCGCAGGGATTTCCTCGTCGGCAGCGCCGCGCTCCTCGGGGGCGCGCTCCTCCCCGGCGCGGCGCCGGCGCTGCCGCGGCGGCAGCTCGTGGTGGTCCTCGCCAGCGGCGGCTGGGACGTGACCTGGGCGCTCGATCCCAAGCAGGGGAGCGACGCGGTCGACGCGCCTTCCGGCGCGGTGCGCCGCTTCGGGCGGTCGGAGATCCTCGTCGATCCCGCGCGCCCCTCGGTCGCCTCCTTCTTCGAACGCTTCGGGGCGATCACCGCGGTGGTCTCCGGCATCCAGGTGCGCAGCGTGGCCCACCCCACCTGCAGCAGGCGGATCCTCACCGGCAGCGCCGCCACCGACGCACCGGACGTGGCGGCGGCGGTGGCCCACGCCCTGGGGCGCGACCTGCCCCTCCCCTACCTCGTCCTCGGCGACACCGCCTTCACCGGCCCCCTCGCCGCGAGCAGCGGCAGGGTGGGCACCACCAACCAGCTCCAGGCGCTGCTCGATCCCGCCCTCGACTTTCCCGACGGCTCGC
>Ga0182742_1000738_pt1 | contig 47734 bp, 41 predicted proteins | sample eDN5th37CBELigMG_FD_128880 | JGI IMG/M metagenome (GOLD analysis project Ga0182742, IMG submission 128880) | Enriched Miracle-Growth compost microbial communities from Emeryville, California, USA - eDNA 5th pass 37_C BE-Lig MG (version 2)... ...
AAGAACATCGGAAAGCCGTATGAGGGAGAACCTCACGTACGGTTTGATGAGGGGGAACTGATAGGAGTAAGGCGACCAAACGGTCGCCAGAAAGCGTCAGTTCTCTACTCTACACCCTGATCCACTTCTTCAAAGTGGCTGCTTTTGGCCGCGGTTCCGCCTTTGGAATGGAGCCGAACAGGGATGACCCCCTGCGAAGATCCCAACCCGCCTGGAGCGTTCTCCCCTTTTTCCTCCCCACCACTACAGCAGGAGCTTGGTCGTTGTCTATACCCTATAGAAATGTTCAATAATCGAAATTTTTAGAAAAGTGGTACTGTAAATGATAACGATACTTTCTTTAGTAGGAGGATGACACATGGTACCCAAAGCTCACCTGAAAAAGCTTTTCTCCACGGCAACGATGGTGTCCCTGTCGCTCTCGCTGATCGCCGGGTGCAGTACACCGCCAGCCAGTTCGCCAGCATCTGAATCGGGAACGCCGACCACGTCTACGTCCACGGAAGCGCCGGCAGCGACAGCCAACCTCCAACCGAAAAAAGGCGGAACGATCACGATCGGCATCGCCAATGAACCTGACCAGCTGGACATCCACAAGACGGGGATGGCCGTGGCGAACCAGATCGCTGGAAATCTGGGCGCGAGTCTTGTCACGCAGGACCCGGATACCTTGGAATTCAAGCCCTATCTGGCGGAAAGCTGGGAAGTTTCGGAGGACGGCAAAACCTGGACGTTCAAGATTCGTACAGGCGTGAAGTTTCACGATGGGACAGACATGACCGCCAAGTCGATCGCAGAGACGTACCAACGCGCGCTCGATCCGGCGACGGCAGCAAAAGTGGCAGGCAGCAATCTGTCCGAGGTAGAGTCCGTAGAAGCCCCGGATGATACGACCCTCGTCCTGAATCTGAAGCAGCCGTTTGCGCCGCTGCTGCAATTCCTCAGCGATCCAGGATGGCTGCAGCCGTTGTCGATGCAGGCCATTGCACAGGCGGGCGACAAATACGGACGCCAGCCAGTCGGGGTGGGGCCGTGGAAATTCGAAAAATGGGAAAACGGTCAATCCATCTCTTTCACACGCAACGAAGAGTTCGCCTGGGCAGATCCGATTTTCAAAAATCAGGGGGCGCCATACGCGGACAGGCTCGTCTATCGCTTTATCAGCGAGAACCAAACCTTGCTCGCGGCTCTGGACAGCGGTTCGATCGACATCGCCCGAGGCGTCGTAGCCAAGGATGTCGCCAAGTACCGGGACAATCCGCAGTTCGAAGTCAAAGAAATGCTGCGCAACGGCTTGGGGCTGTTCGTCATGCTGAACACGCGCAGGCCGGCGTTCCAGGAAATCGAAGTGAGACAGGCCTTGAACAAAGCAATCAACAAGGAAGCGATTATGAAGGCGGTCATCCAGGGCGAGGGCGTCGTGTCCTATGGGCCATTGCCGCCATCCTTGTTCGGCTATGATGAAGGGGTCATGGATTACGGTCTGAAATACCAGGTCGAAGAAGCCAAGGCGTTGTTGGAAAAAGCGGGCTATACGAAAAACGCGCAAGGACTGTATGAAAAAGGAGGCAAGCCGCTCAAGCTGGATCTTCTGACGCAGACGGGAACATGGGCGCAGGCTTCCCAGTTGATTCAGGCCATGCTCAAGGACATCGGCGTCGAGGTGAATATCGTGACGCTGGAATGGGGCGCGCTGGTGGATACCGCCACCAAGGGAAGTTTCGATATGACGCTGATGGGCTACACGCTGAATGATCCGGATGTGCTCTATCTCTTCCTGCACTCCAGCCAAGCGGACAACGGCTTGAACTTCAGCTATGTCAAAGACGCAAAAATGGACGAACTGCTGGTGAAAGGCAGAACGACGGTGGACAGCGCAGCACGCAAGGACGTGTATAAAGAGATCCAAAAATACGTGGTAGACCAGGCCTGGTGGGTGCCGATCTACACCGAGAAACAATTCAACGTGGTCCGCAAGCCCGTTGAAGGCGTCGGCATCCATCCGCTGCGCGGCTTGATGTACCACGATAGCTGGGTAAACCAATGAAACAGTACATTCTCCAACGACTTGCGTCTGGACTGATCGTCCTGCTCGGGATCTCGATCTTTTCCTTTGCGCTGATCCATCTGATTCCCGGCGATCCCATCCGGATCATGCTGGGCGAAAATGCAACAGCCGAGCAGGTCCATGCATTGCGAGAGCAGCTTGGGCTGAACCAGCCCTTGGTCACGCAATATTTTCAGTATATAGCGGGTGTGCTGCAAGGAGATTTGGGGACGTCCTTCAAGACGGGACGTCCTGTCCTCTCCGAGATCCTGGAGCGTTTTCCCGCTACCGTCAAGCTGGCGGCGAGCGGCATGTTTCTGGCGATCTGCATCGGGATTACGATGGGGGTGCTCGCCGCACGCTTCAAGGATACGTTTATTGATTTCTCCGCCATGAGCATTGCGACCTTGGGTGTTTCTGTCCCGAGCTTTTGGCTGGGCATTCTGCTGATCATGCTGTTTACCGTGAAGCTGGGCTGGCTTCCGATCGCAGGCGGGACCGGCTTTCGCGACCTGATCCTGCCTGCTGTCACACTCGGTGTTCTGGCCTCGACGGTAATCAGCCGATTGACGCGTGCTGGGATGGTAGAGGTCCTGTCCTTTGACTATATCCGGACTGCGCGGGCCAAAGGCTTGGGAGAGCGCGCCGTGCTGTTCGTCCATGCCTTCCGCAATGCGATGATTCCGGTCGTCACGATCATCGGATTGCAGATTGCCTCGCTATTGGGCGGAACTGTGATCATCGAGCGGGTTTTCGACTGGCCGGGGCTGGGGTCCTTGGCGATCAGCTCGATCGCATCCCGCGACTTTCCACTCGTACAAGGGATCATCCTGTTCATTGGCGTCATCTTTGTCTTGGTCAACATGCTGGTCGATATCGTCTACAGCCTCATCGATCCGCGCATTGAAGTCGGGCAGACGAAGGAGGGGACATCGTGAGCCAAGTGAATCCAGCCGTACTTTCTGCGCCGCAGCAAAAGATTTCCGCCCATGAAGACGGGCTCTTGCGCAAGCTGTGGAACAATCCAAAATCGAGATACAGCATGCTGATCCTCCTGATGGTGATCGCAGTCGGCATCGCGGGTCCCTGGTTTGCGCCGCATGATCCGACCAAGCCGTACTACGAGGCATTGCTGGCGGAACCGTCGGCAGAGCATCTGCTGGGGACGGATTCGATTGGCCGCGACGTTTTTTCCAGGCTGCTGCACGGCACGCGGGTCACGTTGATGGTAGCGGTGATGGCCGTCTCGATCACCTTTATTACGGGGACCTTTATCGGGGTGACAAGCGCCTTCGTCGGCGGTGTCGTCGATTCGGTCCTGATGCGGATCATGGATATTTTGCTGGCGATTCCCAATATCATCATGGCGATGGCGATTGTGGCAATCCTTGGTCCCAGCCTGACCAATGCCATGATTGCGGTCGGGATCGCCGGGATTCCCAAGTACGCCCGGCTGACGCGAGGCTCGACGCTTGGCGTCAAGTCATCCGGTTATGTAGAGGCGAGCCGTGCGATGGGAACCTCTCAGGCGCGTATCCTGCTGTTTCAGATCATGCCAAACATCATGAGCACCTTGCTGGTCTACACCACCTTGCAGATTGGCATCGCCATTCTGGATACGGCAGCGCTCAGCTTCATCGGACTTGGAGCGCAGCCACCGACACCCGAATGGGGAACGATGCTCAGCGAGGGCAAGGAGTATATTACGGATGCCTGGTGGCTGGCTACGTTTCCGGGGCTGTCGATCAGCATCGTCGTCTTTTCAGTCAATATTCTCGGGGATGCTCTGCGTGACATTCTGGATCCAAAATCCAATTAATGGGATTTGACGGCTGCCCATTTCCGTTCGATTCCTTTGACCGCATGGATGAAAAACTCGACGAGATCCCGCTTGGACTCGCGCAAGCAGATAATATCGCTCTTGCGGGCAAGCTGCGCCATAGGCTTGGGGGAGATTTCAACAAGCTGCCCGCTGGCAAGCTCCTCCAGAACGCAAAGCTCCGGCAAAAAGCTGATTCCGACACCGCGCATCACCATCTTTTTGGCAGCTTCGAAGTTCGGGACCTCCATGATGATGTTCGGGAGGATTTCGTTGCGATGATAGTGGCGCTGGATCATGAGCCATTCCAGTGTCCCGTGTGCAAGCACGATATGCGGTTCACGTCCGACCAGATCCCATGTGAGCTTGTGCGGCGGCATGGAACAGAACGGGTGCGAGGCAGGCACCACGAGGCGCATGGTGTCGGTGTGCAGATGATAGGAGTCGATCAAGGGGTGGGAAACCGTCCTGGCCAGTCCGAAATCGACATCTTTGTTCAACACCTTTTCCAGCACAAAAGCGGAGGAGCCCACAAGGATGCGAATGTTGACTCCGGGGTATTTTTCGCGATAGAGCGGCAGGATTTCAGGGAGAATGTGGGTGGACATCAAGAGGGTGCAGCCGATCGTCAAATTATTGCTGGATTGGGGCTGTTCCCGCAATGTAGTGGAAATCTCCTGGTACGCATGGAGAATCTTCTGGGCGTACGGCAGGAATTGTTTGCCGCGCTCCGTCAAAGAGATGTGTTTGTTGTCGCGATGAAAAAGGGGGCCTCCCAGCTCCCGCTCCAAAGATTGAATTCTGGCGGTCACGGAAGGTTGGGTAAGATACAGCGCCTCAGCCGCCTTGTTGAAACTCCCGAGTTGAAATGCGTATAGAAACGCCTCAATATGATCCATATTCATGTCGCAAGCCCCCTTCTGAAGGTTTTGAATCTTTGGATTATGAGCAGTATATCACAACATGCAGGCTAGCTTGTCGAGGAGGTGCCCTATGAATGGCCGACCGTCTGTTCTGGAAGTAAATGGACTGACCACACAATTTTCCAATCGTCAAAACAGGGCGGTAACCGTCGTGGATGGCGTCGATTTTACAGTGAAAAAGGGGGAGACCTTGGGGATCGTCGGAGAGTCGGGCTGTGGAAAAAGCGTGACCTCGCTGTCGATTATGCGGCTGCTCGGCAAGAACGGCGCAGTGAGCGGAAGTGTTCGCTTTGAAGGCCAGGAGACGTTGCACTTGTCTGAAGCCGAGATGCGCAAGCTGCGGGGAAACCGGATGGCGATGATTTTTCAGGAGCCGATGACCTCGCTTAATCCGGTGCTCACAATCGGCAGGCAGATCGGAGAGGTCCTGCATCTGCACACCTCGCTCGGACCGGAAGCGCGAAAGCAGCGGGTGATAGAGCTTTTGACCCTCGTCGGAATCCCTCGGGCAAAAGACATCTATGCGGAGTATCCGCACCGCCTGTCAGGAGGAATGAGACAGCGCGTCATGATCGCGATGGCGATGGCCTGCCAGCCCCAGCTTCTGATCGCGGATGAGCCGACGACGGCCTTGGATGTGACGATCCAGGCGCAGATGCTGGGACTGATCCGCGAGATGCGTGACAACACCGGGATGTCCGTCATGCTCATCACCCACGATCTGGGGGTCGTCGCCGAGATGTGCGACCGGGTGCTTGTGATGTATGCCGGTCAAGTCATTGAATCCGCCGATGTGCGCACCTTGTTGCGAGCACCCAAGCATCCCTACACGATGGGACTGATACGCTCGGTCCCGCATCGGGCAAAAGGCGTGAAGAGGCTGTACGCCATTCCGGGCAATGTCCCGTCCCCTGGTGAATGGCCGCAGGGCTGCCGATTTGCTCCCCGATGCAGCGAGGCCATGCCGATCTGTCAGCAGCAAAGCCCGAACTTGTTGAAGATGGCTGACGGATCGGAGTGCAGATGCTGGCTGCATGCTCCGGATGCCGGTACGGAAGGAAGTGAGCGGACATGAGCCAACCCATTCTGGAGGTCAAAGGGCTGAAGAAGCATTTTGCCAGCAAAAAAGGCTGGTTTCAGCCCCCCTCTTACGTTCAGGCGGTAAATGGAATTGATCTGACCGTCTACGAGGGTGAGACGCTCAGCATTGTCGGAGAGTCCGGCTGCGGCAAATCTACGACCGGGCGCTGCCTGTTGCGCCTGCTGGAGCCGACGGCAGGAGAGGTGCGGTATCGCGGTCAGGATCTGACCAAATTGTCGGGCAAGGAAATGCGGGCGATGCGCAGTGAGCTGCAAATCGTCTTTCAGGACCCTTTTGCCACGCTCAATCCCAAGCTGACGATCCGCCGCATCCTGGAGGAGCCGTTGATCGCCCAAAAGGTCCCGAAGGAGAAGCGCACGCAGATTATCGAGGAGACCATTCAGATCGTCGGACTGACTTTGGCTCATCTGGATCGGTATCCGCATCAGTTCTCCGGCGGGCAGCGCCAGCGCATCGGCATTGCCCGGGCCATCATGCTTCGGCCACAGCTCATTGTGGCTGATGAGCCTGTGTCCGCCTTGGACGTGTCGATTCAGTCGCAAATCCTGAATCTGCTGCAGGATCTGCAAGAGCAGTTCGGCATGACTTATATCTTCATTTCCCACGATTTGGGTGTCGTGGAGCACATCTCAGACCGGGTGGCGGTCATGTATCTGGGCGAGATCGTCGAGCTGGGGCGCAAGGAAGAGCTGTTTCAATCGCCGCTTCATCCGTATACCCGAGCCTTGATCTCCGCAATACCCGTAACGGACCCGGATGAGAAAAAGGAGCGGATCATCTTGCAGGGAGATTTGCCGTCGCCGGCCAATCCGCCGTCGGGCTGCCGCTTTCATCCGCGCTGTCACGCTTGCATGGACATCTGCAAGACAGAGGTGCCCAAGGAGACGTTCATCGCAGGACAGATGGTTCGCTGCCATCTCTACGACGAGAAAAAGGAGAGATAGAATATGTACGCACACATTAATGGAACACGCATTTTTTTCGATGTAGAGGGGATGGGGTGGGTGCCGGACGGGCCGATCCTGCGGGAAAAGCCGGTCTGCTTCGTCCTGCACGGAGGACCGGGCGGCGATCACACGGGTTACAAGCCGGGCCTGACACCGCTATCCGAGCACATGCAGCTCGTCTACATCGACAATCGCGGCAGCGGACATTCGGACCATGGACCGCAGGAGAGCTATACCCTGGAAAACAATGTAGCGGACATTGATGCGCTGCGCAGGCATTTGGGGCTGGAAAAGGTCGTGCTGCACGGGCATTCCTACGGCGGAATGGTGGCCCAGGAGTACGCCTTGCGCTACCCCGATCACGTAGCCGGGCTGCTGCTGTTGACGACTTCGCCGAGCTACGAGTTTTTACACAAGGCACGCAAGATCGTCGAGGAAAAGGGAACACCGGAGATGAAAGAAATCACGGCCGTTCTCTGGGAGGGACAATTCGAGTCCCAGGAGCAGTTGAATCGCTTCTATGAAATCATGGCGCCGATGTACTCGGTCACGCATAACGCACAGCCGAGCGAAGAAGAAAAGCAGCGAACGCTCGATGCCAGGGCTCGCTCCAATCGTTCGTACCATGCTTTAAATCAAGGCTTCGGCGGCTTTTTGAAAACCTTCGACCTGCGGGATGAACTCCCGAACATCACCGCTCCTACTCTCATTATGGGGGCGCGCCACGACTGGATCACACCCGTGGAGGAGTCGGTAGAAATCGCACAGCGCATTCCCAACAGCGAGCTGGTTATCTTTGAGAACAGCAGCCACAGTGTGATCAAGGACGAGTATGAAAAATATCTGGCCGCTGTCATCAGCTTTCTGAAGCGAAGAGTTTTGCCTGCATTCTGATCATCTCGATAATCGCGAATCAAGGAGGGTATCCGCGTCGTCAGATACCCTCTTCTGCATGTCCACACCCTGCCCCTTCTTTCTTGACACCCCTGTCAAAGTCTAGCAAACTAAACGCATAATCTCGTGTTCGGTCAAGCATTGGAGGTGGGAACATGTCGATCGACTTGCGCCAGCAGCGCATGGTGTTGATTGCGGTGCTGCTGGGAATCTTCGTCTCTCATTTTACGGCAGGCGTCATGAATGTAGCCTTGCCCGAGCTGATGAACGTTTTTCAAGTAGGTCTGGGAAGCATTCAATGGATTACGGTGGGGTATCTCCTGGTGATTGCTTCATTCCTGCCGCTGATGGGCAAGCTGGGGGACCGGGTCGGACTTCGCCTGATCCATAACATGGGGTACCTGCTCTTTTTGATCAGCTCGATCCTCTTGGCCCTGTCTCCGGGTTTTGCTGTTTTGCTTGTGCTGCGCGTGGTACAAGCCATCGGTGCCGCGATGTACCAAGCCACCAACGTCGCGATGATCGCCGTCCATTTTCCCAAAAACAAAATGGGGAGAGCGCTGGGGCTGGTCAGTACGGCAGTGGCATTGGGGGCCATGTCGGGTCCGGTCATCGGGGGGATGGTGGCGGAGTGGCTGGGATGGCGCTGGCTGTTTTTGATTCATGTGCCCGTCTCCATCGCGGGTACGTTTTTGGCATTCCGATACATCCCAAAAGATGCGGTGGCAAAAACAAAAGAACCGTTTCCGCTAGTCAGCATTATGATGTTCATGCTGTTGATCGGCTCCTTGATATACGGCATGTCCAACGGCAACCAATACGGCTGGCTGTCCGCACCGACCACGCTGGTTCTGGCGGGAAGCGTCGCCAGTCTGCTGGTGCTGACCCTTTGGGAGAGACGGCAGCAAAAGCCGTTTCTCCCGTTGCAAACCTGTAAAAATCCGATGGTGGCGAGCGGGATGGCTGTTACCTTTGCCTCGTATGCAGCCGCCAATACGACATTGGCTGTCACCCCCTTTTACCTGACCGGCTTTCAAAAAATGCCGACTGCACTGGCAGGCTATATCATGATTGCCTATCCGCTCGTCTTGGCCTTGTCCGGACCGATGGCAGGAAGATTGTCAGATCGCTATGGTCCGAAACGCTTGACCTTGGCCGGTTTGGGATTGATGGGATTGGGCACGCTGCTGTTCGCGCTGTTCTATGAGCAAAGCTCCCTCGTACTGATTGCCATCATGATTGGAATGGTTGGAGCGGGCATGGGACTTACGGCTTCGCCGAACCTGAGCCTGATCATGAAGCATGTCCCGGCCTATGAATCCGCCAGCATCAGCGGAATGGTCGGGATGATCCGCAATGTCGGCATGGTATTCGGTGCGGCGATGGGATTGGGAATGCTGAAGGGGGCGGGCGATGGCGGACAAATCACCGATTACAGCGGTGGCTTTGCTTTGAGTGCTGTCGTATGCCTGATCAGCGTATGGATCTTTCTATACGGTGGGCGTCTCGCAAGGAAGGAGAAGCAACTCTTGGTCGAGAGAGAGTCGGCGTAAGAGAACTGTGAAGACACCCTGAGAAGCCTACATAAATAAGCAGGGTAACCTGAAAAGCTGGTCGAGGAAAAAGGGGAGAAAAGCGAAGGTATTCGGGATCTTGACCAAGACGCAATGGAAAAGGCGGAACACGCACTCAGCGGCCAACCCTGAATCACTTCTTCGAAGGGGCTGCTTTTGGCCGCGGTTCCGCCTTTGGAATGGAGGCGTACAGGGATGACCCCCAGCGAAGATCCCAACCCGCCTGAGCGTTCTCCCCTTTTTCCTCTCCTCCTCTACAGCTCGAACAACGACGATTCGTTCTCCATCGTAACCATCATCGGTTACACTAACCTCATAAGTAATGGTGGAAAAACCAGGAAATGGGGAGTGGAACCGTGCATCCTCTCATGTTCGCAAGTCTTGTCGTCATTACCACGTCTTTGATGGGCTCGTCATTTGCTGTGGGAAAAATGGGTTTAACGTATTTTTCTCCGCTGCTTTTAGTCGGATTTCGCTTTACGCTTGCAGGTATTCTCATGGCGCTGTGGGTGTGGAGAAAGCCGCTTCCGTCCTCCGTTCAAGATTGGGGCAAGCTGCTGTTGATCGGTTTTCTTCAGACCGCCAGCGTGATGGGCTGCATTTTTCTCAGCTTGCGGACGATTACAGCAGGCGAATCCTCCATCCTGACATTCATGAATCCGCTCCTGGTCGTGATCTGGGGGACCGTGTTTCTCGGCATGAAATATCGATTGGCACAGTGGCTGGGCGTCTTGATCGGAATCATCGGAGTTGTCATTACACTCGGCTCGCAGGTGCAGGTAGAGGCGGGAACATGGTTTGGGATCGGTTCGGCTGTCGCGTGGTCAGCAGCCACGATTTTGGTGAAAAAATGGGGGGCCGCCTTCCATCTATGGGTAATGACGGCGTATCAAATGCTGTTCGGGGGATTGCTGCTCCTGCTCATGGGGGTAACGCTGGAGACACCGCAGATGATCATTACCCCGGGGTCCGTCCTGATCGTGCTATGGCTTGCCGTGATGGCCTCCATCGTGCAATTCGCCACTTGGTTTACCCTTTTGCAAAAAGGAGACCCCGGCAGAACCAGCGCGTTTCTTTTTCTCGCGCCGTTTTTTGGCGTCCTCTCCGGGTGGCTCCTGCTGGGGGAAGAGATTCAATGGCATGTGTACCTGGGCGGTGTATTCATCTTTGCAGGCATTTTCCTGGTGAATTGGACATTTTCCAAAAGGCGCGACGACAAAAAGCTACCCATTTCGATGGAGCAAGAAGAGGCTAGAGCTGAAGGCCAAATTCGTCAGCGAAGCCTTTGATCCCGGTTTTGGTGACGCGTACCGCGCGATTGTCCTGAAAGCGTTCGATCCAGCCCAGTTCAAAAAGCCGCTTGGTTACGGCCGCCCCCAGAATTCCTGCCAGATGATGCCGACGCTCGCTCCAATCGAGGCATTGGCGGGCAAAGCTGCGGCGGCTTTTGGCCACGGGCTCGATGTCGACGCCAAGCTCCAGAAGCTTGTTTTTCCCTACATCTGTTAGCAAAAAATCCTTTCCACTTTCCTCGAGCATCCTCAGTTCGAGCATGCGGTCTGTCAACGCGACGCCGATCTCTCCTGCCAGATGATCGTAGCAGGTACGGGCATAGCGCATCGCTTTTACTTGATCTGATTCGCGCAGGGAGCGAATGGGCTTGGGCCTGGCGATGACGCTCAGGGCTTCCAGCGCCTGTGCCACTTCCGCACGTGCCAAGCGATAGTACCGATGGCGGCCATAGGATTCATGGACGAGCAAACCGCCTTCTACCAGCTTGGACAGATGGGCGCTGGCGGTCTGCGGAGTGATTCGTGCGGCTCTGGCAAGCTCGCTTGCCGGCAGGGATTTTCCTCCCAGCAGACTGAGCAGAATGGCAATGCGGGACGGTTCGCCGATCAAGCTGGCGACTTCGATCATATCCGGACTGTTGTTCATATGCATGCACCTCCATCTTCATTATCTCACATCCATATTTCGATGAAAAACGAAGCATGCGGGAACATTCCTGCATGCTTTTTTTATCCTTTAGGGAAAAACAATGTATTCCGCTTCCTTTCCCTGCTATACTCAAAGGAGAATGATAATCGTTATCAAATGAGGGTGGAGAATGAAAATAGATCGACTCGAACAAGATTGGAGCGAAAGCCCTGCGCCAGGGCAAGAGCAAGAGGATTCATTTGATCCTGGACGTTGCTACATCCGGCTGCGGGACGTATTCATTGCGGAGGGAGCAAGCAAATTGAAGCTGGAGCAACAGCTCACCGAAACGTACGCGCTCATTGTTCATCTCGGAGGCAGCGGGGTGCTGGAGTTGGGAGATAGGCAGGTGGCAATGAAAAAGGATCATGTCTATCTGATTCCTCCTGATAGCACATTCGGTTGGAGCGGAGACGGAAGCGGAGAGCTGTCAGCGATGGTGCTGCGGTTGGATATTTTTGAGGAAAGAGCTGGCCTCTTTGCCGCCGCAAGTGCAGAACGACTGGATTCAGCAATTGCCCTGCGCAAGGGAATCCCGGTCACGCCAGCGGGACGCTTGGAAAAGCTGTGTCGCGCCATCCACGCCCATTTCAACAGCAAGGACAGAATGAAGGTTTGGCGGGCTCAAATCGATTGCGCGGAATTGCTCTATGCGGCGGCAGCGGTACACTCCGAGCGGGCAGTCGATACGCGACAAGCGCTTGAACGTTCCAAGGCGTACATGGAGGAGCGATATGTCGAGGAAATTACGATCACTCAGCTGGCGGCCATTGCGGAGCTGAGTCCCAAATACTATGTGGATCTATTCAAAAAAACCTATGGTGCCAGCGCCCTTGATCATCTGACAAAGGTGAGAATGGAAAAAGCCAAGCATCTCATGAACCAATCGGAGAGGCTGCTAAAAGACATTGCCCACGAAGTAGGCTACACGGACCCTTTTTACTTCAGCCGCAAATTCAAGCAAACCTATGGCTTGTCCCCATCCCAGTACATGAAGCAACGAAGCCGAAGGGTGGCTGTATACGGACGAACATCAATACTCGGTTATCTGCTGACGCTGAAGGTCATTCCTCATGCAGCCCCTCTGCATCCGATGTGGTCCAACCTGTACTTCACAAAATACGGCAGCGATATCCCCTACCACCTCCACATTGCCAGGCAGAAATACCAGAATAGCCACAACTTGGACCTCGTCGCACAGTCAAAGCCTGAGCTGATTATCACTCACCGGGATTTGGAGCCGTGGGAGAGGGAGAGATTGGCGGGGATCGCCCCAATCGTGGAGCTTCCTGATGAGAAGGCAGGCTTGAAGCAAGGATTGCTAGCTTTGGGGGAAGCTCTGGGTGAACCATCTGAAGCCCGAAGCTGGATAGCCTCCTTTGAATCGAAAATAGAGAGGGAAAAGAAAAGGCTCTTGGAAAGCGGAGTTCGTCCGCGTGTGTTGACGCTGAAACGAGTACGTCATCATTTTTATCTATACCGCAACCAAGGTATGCAGGATGTACTCTATGACGGATTGGGAGTCAGGTCTGCCTGCGAAAACATGGGAGTGGATCGCAATATCCCGATCAGTCTGGAGGAGCTCGACGGTATCGAAGCGGATGTCGTCCTGCTGTTGATTTGCCGGGATTCGGAGACGCTGGCAGAGTGGAAAAAACTGCAGCAATCACCGTCCTGGATGTCGCTTCGCATGGTTCGCGAAAATAAGGTGTGTCAGATCGCTTCCGAGCCTTGGAGGGAGTATTCGCCTATCGCGCTGGATCGGATCGTCGATGAAGCGATGCGGATTTTTACCGGAAAATGTCCATGATTATTCTGGATATTGTACATGGAGGAAAGCGGGTCCCACTACTATAATTGCTAATGAGACTCATTATCATTTACAGCGATTATGAAAGGGGCACGGAAGAAGGATGAAGAGGACCAGAGCGGGTGTCAGCGTAATTCTCGCAATTTCTCTATTATTGACAGCTTGCGGGAACGGAAGCAACGAACAGGCAAGCAACCAGACAGCCAATGGCAACGGTGTCGCCGGACAGCCGGTACAGGCGAGTACCGACGGGCAAAAGTCAGGGGAGGCTGCGGCGACGAAGACCATCACCTATCTGGACAAAGAGTATACATTGCCTGCCACGACAGAACGCATCGTCATGGCAGGTGCCGTAGAGGCGATGGAGGATGCCATCGTGCTCGGCGTGAATCCGGTGGGAGCGATCTCGTTCGCGGGCGTTTTCCCGCCGATGTTCGAGTCGATCACGAAAAATGCCGTCTCGATTGGCGAAAAGACAGAGCCGAACTTCGAAGCGATCCTGGGGCTGAAGCCGGATGTGATTTTGGGAAGCACGAAGTTCAAGCCTGAAGTCTCCGAAAAGCTGGAATCGATCGCTCCGACGATTCTGTACTCTCATGTATCGACCAATTGGGAATCCAATCTCTTGCTGCTAGGGGAGCTCGCCGGCAAGAAAAAGCAGGCAGAAGAAGTAATCGGACAGTACAAAGCGGATTTGGAAGATGCAAAGGTCAAGCTGGCCGACAAGCTGAAGGATAAAAAAGTAGTCGTGATCCGCGTTCGCGAGGGGCTGATGTATGTCTATCCCGCGGGCGTCTATTTCAACCCGATCTTGTATCACGAGCTTGGCTTGCAGGCTCCGGCCGAGATCCAGGCAGCCAAGGCCCAGGAAGCACTCCCGATCGAGAAATTCGCTGAAATGAACCCGGATTATGTGTTTCTCCAATTTGCGGCGGAAGAAAACCATGACGCACCCAATGCTTTGGAAGAATGGAAGAACAATCCCATTATCAAGAGCAGCAATGCGGTGAAAAACGGCAATGTCTACATCAATATCGTAGATCCGCTCGCGCAAGGCGGAACGGCGTACAGTAAGATTGCCTTCTTGAAGGCAGCCGTGGAGCAATTGTCCGAGTAGTTGAATCCTTTCTGCGAATGAATCAATTTCGATAAGGCGTGTTGCTAGTATGCGATCCCAACGTATTGTACCGGCTGCTATCCTGCTGATGGCGCCGGTAGCCGCACTTTTTCTCCTGTATTTGTCTGTCCTGTACGGTTCCAAAAGCATCCCGACGGAAGAGATCTGGAATGCGCTCTTCCATTTTGACGCGGAAAATGTGGACCATCAGATTGTCATGGCATCCCGGCTTCCCCGAGCGATCGGCGCTTTGCTCATCGGGGCATTTCTGGCGATTTCCGGAGCTTTGATGCAGGGGATGACGCGCAATTACCTGGCTTCACCGTCCATTATGGGCGTCGTAGACGGCTCGGCGTTTCTCGTCACGTTTGCGATGATCCTTTTGCCGGGCACGAATTCGGCAAGCCTGATCGCCCTATCGATGCTCGGATCTGCCTTGGGGGCAGCGCTTGTCTTTGGTCTTGGCAGGTTGACCCCCGGCGGTTTGACGCCTGTGCGATTGGCGATTCTCGGAACGATTGTCGGCACGTTCTTGAGCGGTGTCTCTGCGGCGGCAGCTAGCTATTTTCAAATCTCGCAGGGCGTCAGCTTCTGGTACAACGCCAAGCTGCATGCCATGGACCCGGCGATGCTCAAGCTGGCGCTGCCTTTTGCCATCGTGGGCTTGACGCTTGCTCTATTGCTTGCGAAATCCGTCACGGTGATGTCGCTGGGCGATGATGTAGCGGCGGGCCTTGGACAGCGGACAGGTCTGATCAAAGTGTTGATCCTTCTGGCCGTCGTGATCCTGACTGGTGTGTCGGTCGCGTTGGCAGGGAAGATCGCCTTTATCGGTCTGATCATCCCCCATATCGCCCGATTCCTCTGCGGAGAGGATTATCAGCGCCTCATCCCCGTTTCGGGGGTTCTCGGGGGATTGTTTCTGGCGTTTTGCGAAATTCTGGCTCGCTTTGTCAATTACCCCTTCGAGACCCCGATCGGTGTGATCACCGCCTTGTTTGGCGTCCCGTTTTTCCTCTATCTCATCAAGACGAGAGGAGGGGGCAAGCATGCCTGATGTTTCTCTACCGCGAGTCTGGTTGATCTGCGCGGTTCTGATTGCGGTGATTGCGGGAGGAGCCTATCTGAGCCTGACGAGCGGAATGTTCGATTTGTCCCTTCGAGAGATTGTGCAGACCTTGCTGCGGATCGATCCTGTCCGGGAGCATGATCTGGTCATCTTTGATTTTCGGTTGCCGCGAATCGTGTTGAGTGTCCTGGTGGGAGCGGCGCTTGGGATGGCGGGGACGGTCTTTCAGGGAGTGACGCGCAACGGCCTGGCAGATCCCGGCATCCTGGGCATCAATGCGGGGGCTGGCATGGCAGTCGTTTTGTTCATGTTCTTTTTTCAAGGAAGTGTGCAGATCCAAGGCTGGCTCGCTGTCATGATGATGCCGATGTTTGGGCTGGTTGGCGGCTTTCTGGCGGTAGTCTTGATTTATTTGTTTTCCCAGCAGCACGGCAGGCTGGATCCGCAGAGAATGATCCTGGTGGGGATCGCTGCTGCTTCCGGTTTTGGGGCGGTGACGCTGTATGTCTCCTTGAAAATGAATCCGAATGATTTTGAAATGGCTGTGGTGTGGCTGGCAGGGAGCATATACAACGCCAACTGGAAATTCGTGGTGACCCTGCTGCCTTGGCTGATCCTGATGCCCCCGATTCTCTGGTGGAAGGGACGAGTCCTGGATCTCTTTCAGTTGGGGGAAGACAGCGCCCTCAGCCTGGGGGTGCATGTCGAGAGGGAAAAGAAGGTTTTGCTCGGCTGCAGCATCGGCCTGGTAGCCGCCAGTGTCGCGGTATCGGGAAGTGTTAGCTTCGTAGGCCTGATCGCTCCGCAAATAGCAAGAAGGCTGACTGGAGTGAACCACGGCGCCATCCTGCCGGTTAGCGGGCTGATCGGGGCTGCCTTGGTCGTATGGGCGGATTTTATCGGCAAGACGATTTTTGCTCCTGCCGAGCTTGCAGCAGGGATCGTCATCTCGATCATCGGGGTCCCCTACTTTATCTATTTGCTGATGAAAATGAAACGGTAGCCACTCCGGTCCGGGAGTCAGAAAGGGAGAAACATGAATCGATATCACAGCCTGAACGTATCTGATCGCGCGCTTCAAATCTATCTTCCTCCATCCTATCCAACCTCTGACAGGCGGTATCCAGTCGCCTATGTCCAGGATGAGGGGGAAGCATTTACGAGCTGCATCAATTACCTCGATCATCTGTGCACGACGGGCCAATTGACCGAGGTGATTCTGGTCGGGATCCCTTCCCATGAGCGCAATAGCGAATACACGCCCTGGCCAGCAGCGTCATTGGCTGCAGGCAAGCCGCCGTTTGAAGGGAGAGGACGGCAGTACATCGATGAGCTGGCAGACGTGATCAAGCCAGCGATAGACAGGAAGTACCGGACGATGCCCGAACCTGCGCATACGGGAATCATCGGAGCTTCTCTTGGCGCGCTCATCGCCATGTTCGCCGGCTATTGGCGTCCCGAGACTTTTGGCAGACTGGGGCTCTTGTCGACATCGTTCTGGTACGAGGGGGTGCTGGAATTCCTTCGCGATCAGCCAGTCCTTTCACCGAATCAACGGATTTACATGTCTGTCGGGGACTGCGAAGGAATCTATAAATCCAATCGCCAGAGACACATGGTGGAAAATACGCTGGAAGCCCATGCGATTTGGCTGGAAAAAGGCTTTCCTGTGCAGCAGCTGCAATTTGAGCAAATCGCAGGCGGTACGCATGATTTGCTTTTTATGGCGCAGCAATTCCCGTGCGCTCTCCGATGGCTGTTCGGGGAAAAGAAGGAGTCGGACTATTCGCGGAATCAAGCAGACGAGCTGGTGCCGTTCAGGCGCATGACGAGCGGCTTCGAGATCCCCAATACCCATCACTTCAGCTTGCGTGCCAAACGCTCCGGTCGGGAATACCGCATCTTTTTATCGATTCCGCAAGAGCCGTCTCCCAAGAACGGGTACCCTGTGTTGTACGTGCTGGATGGCAATGCCGTATTTGGATCCATGGCTGAGGCCATGCGCTTGCAAGGAAGGAAGCCGCATGGGATCGAGCCGCAGGTGATCGTCGGCATTGGCTATGACGCCGAGGTGCCGATCGTAACTGACGAGCGTTTCTATGATTATACAGAGGCTGCGAAGACTTCCGAGCTGCCGGAACGGCCAGATGGTTCCGCATGGCCGAAGACGGGAGGCATCGAGGATTTTATCGCCTTCATCGAGGAGGATTTGAAGCCCGCTGTGGAAGCGTTGTGCCCGATCGATCGGAGACGTCAAGGGCTGTTCGGACACTCGCTAGGAGGATACTTTGCGCTGTATATGCTGTTTACCCGACCCGAAGCCTTCCAAAGCTATATTGCCGCAAGCCCTTCTATCTGGTGGAAAGAACACAGCCTTCACAAGAGATGGGCGGCCTTCGAGCAGCGCTTGCAAAAGGGCGAAATCGACGCCAAACTATTGATCGCGATCGGAGCGGAGGAAAAGCCCAACATGGTCGCAGATGCCGAAGAACTCTATCGGTGGATGGTGCCCTGCCAAACAGAGAATTTCCAGGCTTCTTTCCGCAAATTAGAACGGGAAGGACATGTCTCGGTGCTTCATCCGCTGATCAGCGAAGCCATGCGTTTTCTCAGAGGATAACATACAAGCTGCTCAAAAAAGGCTGTCAGCGCCCGATCTGTATCGATCAGCGTGACAGCCTTGCTGCGTTGGACAAAGGTTGGACAACCCGGTCTACACTTTGAATCTCTGGATCAGGGCTTGCAGCTCTTCCGCCATATGGGAGAGCGATTCAGCGGAGGAGGAGATCTCTTCCATCGAAGCCAATTGCTCTTCGGCGGCCGCTGAGATGTTTTGGGTGCCCGAAGCTGTCGTGTCGGCTTTTTCGCCGATGACATCGATCGATTGGACGATTTGCTGGGTACCCGCGCTCAGCTGGGAGGTATTGTGCGAGACTTCCCTGGTCTGAACGGCGACTTGTTCGATTCCCTCGTGAATCTCGCGGAAGGATTGTCCTGCCTGATGCACGACTTCAATCCCGGCAGCTACTTCAGCCGTGGTTGTTTCCATCGAGTCGATGGCGGAATTCGTCTCTTCTTGGATGGCAGCGATCAGGCTGATGATTTGCTTCGTCGATTGCGAGGACTGCTCGGCAAGCTTTCTCACTTCATCTGCAACCACCGCAAAACCTCTGCCATGCTCCCCGGCGCGTGCAGCCTCGATGGCTGCGTTTAAAGACAATAGGTTGGTTTGTTCGGCGATGGCCGTAATGACCTCTACGATTTTTCCAATCTCCTGCGAGCGATGGCCCAACGATTTGATGGAATCAGCCAATCCATTTACAGTACGGCTGATCGACTCCATCTGTGAGATGGCTTTATGGACCGACTCGTTGCCGGATTGGACGACGTTGGAAGCCTGATTCACGGTAACTGTCACATGTTCGGTGTTGGCTGCGATTTCTTGCAGGCTTGCGGACATGCTTGTGATCGTGCGGGAGGCTTCGTCGATGGCACGCACCTGGCCTTCCGTGCCCATCGCGACCTCCTGCATGGTGACAGCGATTTGTTCCGTTGCTTGGCTGGTCTGCTGGGCGCTTGCTGTCAATTGCTCGGCAGTAGCCGCGACATGGTCAGAGCTGGCGCCTACCTGCTGAATCAACTCGCGCAGATTGCGTGTCATCATGTTGAAGTCATCGGTGAGCTGTCCGATCTCATCCTTGCTTGCCACTTTGATCGGCTCGCCTGACAAATCTCCATCTGCCACCAGTCTGACGCGTGCGGCAATGGCTGTTACAGGTTTGGTGATCCGGCCGGTCATATACCAGGAGAAGGCCGCACCGAATGCGAGAAGAATCGTTGTCCAGATGATAGCCTCGGTCAGCAAGGCCTGGGCCGGTTTGTTAAAGTCGGATGTATAAGTCCCCGCACAGATGATCCAGCCCCAATGAGGGTCTTGCTCGGTGTAGGTAACTTTAGGCGCCAGGATGTCGGATCCCGGCTCAATCGGCCAGAGATAATAGGTAAAGCCGCCGCCATTCCCTGCCTTGGCTATCATTTCCTGCGTGAACAGACTGCCGTCCGGTCCGGCTGTATCCCATGTATTTTGCCCTTCGATCTTGGGAGAAGCGAGCATGACCCCTTTTTGATCGAGTACAAATATATAGCCGGCTTCGCCGACATCGATGTTTTTGTTGATAGGGCGAGTGCCGTCTGCCTGTCTGGGTCCCAGGATCCGGCTTTTGACCATTTCCTGTGCTTCCTCCAGGGAGATTTTCCCCTGATCTACAAAGGGTTGAAGGGCGGCAATCATCTCAATGGTAAGCCGAACGTTGTTTTTGAGGGCGCGTTCTCCCAATTGATCCAAACTTTCCGTAGCCGTCTGATAGGTGTGATTTCCAATCAAGGTACTGGGCACGATCAACAGCAAGAGGATGATCGTCATGAGCTTTGGTCGCAAGGATTGGAACCGGGAAAAAATGGTTGTCGCTTTCACTCTTGAACACACCTCGATGTCAGGTAAGTAGTGTATCAGCCAAAATGCCGAAAATCCCTTTGTCTGTCACATATCTTTTCAAGGGCTTTCATTCGGTAAATAAGGATAATTTCTGATACCTAACGGTTATATCGACAAAACAATTAGGAATAATGAGTAAAAAACAATTTGAAAAAAAATCCTTTTCCCGAATTTCGGGTGTTCACTACATGGCGAGCAACTCCTTCTTTCCTCGTTGGTTGAACATGGTATGATAGGAGAGAATATGTAAACAATTGGAGGAACTCCTATGCTGTTCATAGACAATCAAGGCATCACAGACCCACGGATCAATTTGGCGATTGAGGAATACGCGCTCAAGCATCTGCCCGCTACGGATGACTATCTGTTGTTCTACATCAATGAGCCGTCCATCATCATCGGCAAGAACCAGAACACGATCGAGGAGATCAATGCGGAGTACGTACAGGAAAAGGGCATTCACGTCGTGCGCCGACTGTCGGGCGGCGGAGCGGTGTACCACGATTTGGGCAATCTGAATTTCAGCTTTATTACCAATGATGACGGGCAATCCTTTCATAATTTCAGCAAGTTTACCAAGCCGGTCGTGCAGGCCCTGAAACAGTTGGGGGTAGACGCAGAGCTGACTGGCCGCAACGACATTCAGGTGGGGGAGCGCAAAATCTCCGGCAATGCCCAGTATTCGACCAAGGGGCGAATGTACAGCCACGGCACGCTGTTGTTTGATTCCGAGATGGAGCACATCGTCTCTGCGTTGAAGGTGAATGCGGAGAAGATCCAGTCGAAAGGGATCAAATCGATTCGCAGCCGGGTAGCCAATATTTCCGAGTTTTTGGAGCAGAAAATGACCATCGAAGAGTTCCGCCAGGCGATCCTGCGATCCATTTTTGGCGGGAAAGAAGTAGAGGAATACAAGCTGACCGAAGAGGACTGGAAGAACATTCACGAATTGTCCCGGGAGCGTTACCAGACATGGGAGTGGAATTACGGGAAGTCGCCGAAGAGCAATTTCCGCCAATCCAAGCGTTTTCCCGTCGGAACGATTGAGGTGCGGCTCGAGATTGAAAAGGGCAGAATGAAGGAAGTACATATATACGGCGACTTTTTTGGCGTCCGGGAGGTGGCGGAGCTGGAAGCGCTGCTGCGCGACCAGCTTTATGACCGTGCTGCGCTGATGGAATTGCTCGCTGAGGTGGACCTAAAGCCGTTTTTTGGCGATCTGGACCGGGAATCCTTCCTCTCATTGCTGTTTTAAGAACTGAAAAGAAGGAAGGGACACATCATGACGACAACTTATAAAAAAGTGTTTTGGGCAGCGGGATTTGGCTGGATGTTTGATGCCATGGACGTGGCTCTCCTCTCCTTTATCATGGTAGCGCTTCGGCAGGAATGGGGACTGACCGGAGAGGAGGCGGGATTGCTCGGGACCGGCAATCTTGTCGGAATGGCAATCGGCGCCATGCTGGGCGGCTATCTGGCTGACAGGATCGGCCGCAAGCCTGTCTTTTTGTATACGCTCATTTTGTTTGGGGCAGCCAGTCTGGCGAGTGCATTCGCAACGGGCTTCCTCGCCATGCTGCTGCTGCGGTTCTGCATGGGATTGGGGCTGGGAGCCGAACTTCCAGTCGCGTCTACGCTGGTCAATGAGTTCGCGCCTCCGGAAAAACGGGGAAGAACGGTCGTGCTGCTGGAGAGCTTTTGGGCTGTCGGCTGGCTGATTGCGGCTGTGATCGCGTATTTTATCATCCCGGATTATGGCTGGCGGATGGCCGTCATTCTCGGAGCGCTTCCGATCCTTTACGCCTTTTTTGTCCGCAAAAACATCCCGGAATCGCCGCAATACAAGCCGCAAACCGAACGCATCCCGGTGCAAAAACTGCTGACGGAGCATAAACGCGAGACCATCACGCTTTGGGTCGTCTGGTTTGCCATCGCCTTTTCCTACTACGGGATGTTCCTTTGGATGCCGTCTGTGCTGGTAGACAAAGGCTTCACGATGATTCAAAGCTTCCAGTACGTTCTGATCATGACCTTGGCGCAATTGCCGGGCTATTTTGCAGCGGCCTATCTGGTGGAGAACTGGGGACGCAAACAGACGCTCGCCACATTTTTGTTCATGACGGCGGTCCTGGCTTACGCGTTTGGGGAAAGCAGCGGAACAGCCAGTCTGCTCATCACAGGCGCTTTGCTATCCTTTTTCAACCTGGGTGCCTGGGGTGCGCTCTATGCCTACACGCCGGAAAACTATCCGACTCCCTTGCGCGGGACCGGCTCGGGCTTTGCCGCTGGGGTAGGCCGTGTCGGAAGCATCATCGCGCCGTACCTCGTAGGTTACTTCTCCGGTTTGCACTACGGTTATCCCTTTATATTCGGGATGTTCACCGTCGTTCTGCTGCTGGGCACGGGGACCCTGCTTTTCCTGGGAAAAGAGACCAGGGAGCCGAAGCGAACAGCACTCGCGTAAGTGACGAAGCCATCCCCACCCGCCTGTCTGCTGGGGCTGGGTGGGGATACCCAAACAAGAGATGCTTGGAAGCAGAATGGAGGAAAGCAAGGTGTTAATCCGAATAGCCGTTATTACTCCTGAACCGTTTTCTCTCCGGATTACGGCTTATGCTGATACGTATCCCGGTATTCAATTCAGCGTTTTTCCTTATCAAAACCCGATGGAATGCGATTCACTGCCGGCTGAGCTGGACGAATGCGACGTGTGGCTGTTTGCGGGACCATTGCCTTCATACTTTGCCCGCAAGCAGGCGCGCAGCAAAAGGATACCGTCCGTCTACATCCCATCCGATGAGTATACGCTGACGCTTACTTTGGCCCATATTTTGCTGAATCGCAAGGAAGGGCTGCGCGAATTGTCCATCGATATTCCCAAAAAGGAATACATCGAACAGGCTGTAAACGAGCTTTCCCTTGATGCATCCCGCTGGATGGTCCAAGACTTTAGCCAGATTATCGATGAGGAGGGGACTCCTTTCGACCCTGAGGCCTTGATTCGCTTTCACCGGGAGAATGTGGTGAGCGGGAAGAGCAAGCTCGCCCTGACCAGCGTGGATTACGTCTACGACCAGTTGACCCGTGCAGGCATCCCCTGCATCAGCATGCTCGTGCCCGAAAAAAGCATTCGGGAGACGGTGGCGCGAGCGACTTCCATCGGTCAGATGATGATCAGTGAAAACGCGCAGATCGCTGTCGGCTTAGCGGCGATCGATCCCAGAGAGGGGACGTTCCAGGAAAACGGGACCGATGCGGGAATCATGCTGCAGCAGATGCTTCTGGAGCTGGGCAAGGAGACGGATGCTTCGATCCAACAGCTTGGACTGGACCAGTTTATTCTCTATGGGACGCGAGGCAGCGTCGAGAAGATGACCGGCAATTTTTTGCATATGCCTGTCTTCGGGAATCTGGAAAAGCTGTTTGGCGTCACGATCAGCATGGGATTTGGATTTGGCATGACGGCAAAAGAGGCGGAATCGAATGCGAGGATCGGATTGTTTCATGCCCGCAAGCAGGTGGGAGTGAGCAGCGCATTTTTGGTTACGAAGGACAAGGAAGTGATTGGTCCGCTGAATGAAGATTTGAAAGCGTTTCATCTCAAAAGCGAGGATCGCACCGTCCTGCACGTGGCAGAAGAGACCGGCATCAGTGTCGCGACGATCAACAAGCTGGTCGCGTTTATCCGTCTTCGGCGGGACAATCGTTTTACCGCAACCGACCTGGCAGCCTACTTGCAAGTCAGCAGACGAAGTGCGGAGCGGATACTGAAAAAATTGGCAGACAAGGAATTTGTTCGGGCAGTAGGCGAAGAACAGCCGTATCAGCAGGGGCGGCCGCGTGCTTTGTATCGTATCAATTTTTAGAAAATTCCCTTGACGGTTGATGCAATTTTCCGTATATTAGTCCGTAAATTAGCGACAGTATAACGACAATTGTCGCCAAAAAATGGATAAGGGGGTTGGAAGATGGCTTCGAGAGTGCCTCACGTGTTTGTCATCTTGTTTTCTGTCATTTTGCTCGCAGCAATCGCCACCTATGTCGTACCACCTGGCGAATACGATCGTGCCGAGGATGCCTCTGGACGCATGATTGCAGTAGATGGCACCTATCATACTGTAGAAGCGGACAACATCGGTTTCATGGCTGTGTTTGAGTCGCTGTACACAGGGATGAATGCAGCAGCGGACATTATTTTTTACATTTTTATCGTAGGTGGTTCGTTCGGTATCCTTTTGTCGACCAATGTCGTGCAAGGTGCTGTAGGCAGCATCTCCAGGCAGATGGAAGGCAGGGAAAAGCTGATTATTCCTGTACTGATGATCTTTTTTGCTTTGGCTGGGGCGATGCTGGGATTGGCGGAAGAGACGATCGCCTATATCACCATCCTGATTCCATTGATGCTTCGCCTGGGCTTTGACTCGATGACAGGCGCGGCTGTGGTGCTGGTCGGTACCTCTGTCGGATTTACGACTGCGTTTATGAACCCGTTTACAGTAGGAGTGGCGCAGGGAATTGCCCAGATCCCGCTGTTTTCCGGGATGACCTTCCGGATTGTCATGTGGGTGGTTTTTCTCATCATCAGCATTTGGTACGTGATGCGGTATGCGGGCAAGATCAAAAAGGACCCCAAACAGAGTGCTACGTATGACACAGATGCGGTTCTCCGCGAAAAACAAGATCCCGTCGAACAAGTGGCGGGCTTGACTGGAAAACAAAAGCTGGTGCTGCTCATCCTGGCAGCAGCCATTGTCATGCTGGCGATCGGCGTTACGCAGCTGGGCTGGTATTTGAAGGAAATTGCGGGATTGTTCCTGCTGATGGGAATTCTGACTGGAATTGTGTCCCGATTGTCGTTCAATCAGATCGCCGAAGCGTTTATCGAGGGCTGTCGCACACTGGTCATGGGTGCACTGGTGGTCGGGGTTGCCCGCGGGATTCTGGTCATTTTGCAGGACGGCAAGATTCTCGACACCATCCTCTACGGCTTGGCCAATGCGGTAGGTTCCTTGCCGGCGGCTTTGACAGCCATCGGGATGTACATCGTCCAATGCATGGTCAACTACATCATCCCGTCCGGCAGCGGGCAAGCGGCTGTGACGATGCCGATCATGGCTCCGCTGGGGGATCTGGTCGGCGTGACTCGTCAGACGGCCGTTCTCGCCTTCCAGCTCGGAGACGGAATCTCCAACATCTTTACGCCTACTTCCGGTTATTTCATGGCAGGTCTGGCTCTGGCGGGAATCTCCTGGATCAAGTGGGTCAAATGGATTTGGCCGTTGATTCTCATTCACTATGTGCTGGGAGCAGTCTTTGTCACGATTGCCCATCTGATCGGCTATCAATAATAGGGGGGAATGCGTAGACGCCCCCGAGGAGGAGCAGCATGCAGATTACTTCGATCACAGTCACGGGGATCAGGCTTCCGCTGATTCGCCCGTTTATCGTGGCATACGAAACTTATGCAGATATGCCCACGCTGCTGGTAAAAGTGGAGACTGACGCCGGGATCACGGGGTACGGCGAAGCGACACCAGACCAGCACGTGACGGGAGAGACCTGGGAGAGTACCTACAGCTTGCTGGTCCACCAGCTTGGCCCGCTCGTCATCGGAGAAGATCCTTTCCAGATCGAGCGGATTCACGAGAAAATGGCAGGAACCGTGTACGGCTGCCCGTCTGCGAAGGCAGCGATTGATATCGCCTGCTACGATATCATGGGAAAGGCGACCAACCAGCCAGTCTACAATCTGCTCGGGGGACGCTATTACGATCAAATGCCGGTTCCCTACGTGGTAAGCATTCTCGACCCTGATGTCATGGCAGAGGAAGCGAAGGAAGCCATCCGGCAAGGGTACGAATCGATCAAGATCAAAGTGGGCAACAACCCCGTTGTCGATGTCAAACGAATTCAGGCGGTCCGACAGGCGATCGGCGACCACGTGCAATTGCGCGTCGATGCCAATCAGGGCTGGAGAAACAAAGCCACGACGATGTGGGTCCTGGAGCAGATAAAATCATGCAACATCGATTGGATCGAGCAGCCCGTCATCGCGGACGACATCTCCGCACTGGCGGAAATACGCCGGCAAACCTATCTTTCGGTGATGATCGATGAAGGTGTCCACGGTGACCGTGAGATGCGCGAGACAATCATCAAGCAGGCAGCCGACAAGCTCAATATCAAGCTGATGAAATGCGGCGGCATCTATCCGGCCCTGAAGCTGGTGGCGCAAGCCGAGATGGCAGGGATGGAGTGCCAGGTGGGCTCGATGGTCGAGTCCGCCGTCGCATCGGCAGCAGGCGCGCATCTGAGCGCAGCCAAAAAGAACATAATCTCCAACGAGCTGGTAGGTCCGCTGATGTTTTCACGAGACGTCGCCGCCTTTCCGTATGAAGGAAAGCGGATTGTCCTGCCGAATCTCCCGGGCCTGGGGCTGTCGGTGGACGAGGAGACGATCGCGGAGTTGGCGCAGATGACTGCGGTGATCGGCAAATAAGAGCATTTTCGCAATGAGCAGGGTGATCGCAATGACGCCCTGCTTTTATTTATCCAATATATCTATGAGTGCAGGAATCTGGCGAAAATGAGAAAATGACTGGATCTACCTCCGTTTTCGCCCTCGTTCCCCAACATGCAGCGAAAAAGCGTTTCGATCCATAGGATCGAAGCGCTTTTGTTATACCCCGAAACACCCATATAGAGCTGGCTGGTCCTAGTCGAAGGATGATCAAATTTTAAAAGCGCAAAGATCAAAATTACAAAGAGAAGCCGGAAATGCGTATAGTATGATTTTTCAAAAAGATCTTTTTGGTACCATTATAGGAGGATTGGACAGAAGATCTGGAGGGAAACGAATATGAATCTCGGGACCGTCTTTGAATGTGCAATCAGTCGCTATCCGGACCGTGTCGCGCTTGTTGAGAATGAAGTGAAGTATACCTTTGCGCAATTGAACGAGGAAGTAAATCGTCTGGCGACATCCTTGATGAAGCTGGGCGTGGCCCGCAGGGACCGCGTGATGGTTTTGCTTAAAAATCGGCGTGAAGCGGTATGTGTATTTTGGGCTACTCAAAAGCTGGGTGCCATCTTTACACCCATCAACATGCGCTTGTCTCCAGAGGATACCCAGTACTGCATCAGTGATTCGGAGCCAAAGGCAGTCATCTTTGAAAGCAGCAGCCGACGCGCAGTGATGTCAGCAAAATTCAGCGATCGCCCTGTTTTTATCGGAGTGGATCGTGGGGAGGGCGACGTCAGCTACGACGAATTGGTGCAAAGAGGGACTTCTTCGTTCGAGAGCTCCGTTTTCGACGAGGAAGAGATTGCCTTGATGCTGTACACATCGGGAACGACTGGATTCCCGAAAGGCGTGCCGCGCTCCCATAAAAATGAATACGCTTCCACCATCGCGCACATCATTCAAAACGCGTACGAGCCTTTTGAAAATACGCTGGGAGCCATGCCGCTGTACCACACGATGGGAATTCATTCCCTGTTATCCATGTGCATGCTCAATGGCAAGTACGTCATACCGGTACAATCCGACCCGGTCTCCATGCTGTCCTTGTTGGAAAAAGAAAAAATCACTTGCTTGTACATGATCCCCCGCCTGTACCATGAGCTGCTGGAAAACGGAAACGGAGCGGACTACGATCTGTCGGCATTGCAAAAGATCGGCTATGCAGGCGCTCCCATGTCCGAAGCCCTGACGCAAAAATGCTTCTCTTTTTTCAAACCCAAGCATTTCGTCAATCATTACGGCAGCACCGAAATCTACACATTTACTACCTGCTCTGCGCTGGACAAAAAACCGGGCTGTGCCGGCAAGCCTGGATTTCATCAGCGCATGCGGCTGATTGTCCCTGATCCATCTGGAGGCGCTACGCCACAAGACGTGGTGCCGAGCGGCCAGATCGGGGAAATCATCATTCACGCTGGGTCAGACGAAGCCTTCAAAGGCTACTGGAATCGCCCGGATGCTACCCGCAAGGCGATCCGCCACGACTGGTACTACACGGGTGATCTCGGCGTTTTGGATGATGAGGGAGATCTCTACATCGTCGGCAGAATAGATGAGATGCTGATTTCCGGCGGGGAAAACATCTCTCCGGTGGAGATCGAAGAAGTGTTGTCCAGTCATCCGAAGGTAGCAGAAGCCGTGGTCATCGGCGAGGAAGATGATCGCTGGGGACAGATTGTGGTAGCCTGCATTGTCCCGCGGGAGCCGGATGCCGGCCTGACGGTACAGGAGCTAGACCAGTATTGCAAGCAGCACGCGAAACTGTCCAATAGCAAGCGGCCGCGAAAATACCTGTTCGTAGACGAGCTTCCGAGAAATGCGTCTGGCAAGATACTTCGCCGGGAGCTGAACCACCTTTTGGCGCAGAGAAACAACACGTAGGAAAGAGGGGATCCTGTTGGCTGGGCTGCTCATTATCGACGATGAAATAGAAACCGGTGAAGAAATTCGATCGATTCTGGCGGGAAGCCAGTACAATTACCTTCCCGTGTACGAGTGCGACAACGCGCAGAAGGGATTGGCGATGGTTCGAGACTACCAGCCGAACATGGTCATCCTCGATTTGTCTCTTCCAGACATGGACGGGATCGAGTGCGGCAAGCGCATCCTGGAGCAGTATCCGTACATCCCCATTGTCGTCCTGACACAACTGCAGATGTTCGAAGTGGTTCAGGCTGCCATCAATGCAGGGTTTTCCGGATATTTGTTAAAGCCCGTGGCCCGATTGGAATTCCTGGCCGCCTGTGATCGGCTTCTCATGCCGCAGCTGTGGAGGGAGACCACGGTCAGAAAAAACGCTCATTCTCCGGAATCGGACAAGATCGATTACGGAAATCCCATTCAAAGCTCGCTGCAGTACATCCATGGCCATTATCATGAGCCGATCACGCTGCACGATGTGGCGGATCGGGTGTACCTGAGCAGTTCCCATTTCAGCCGCCTCTTCAAAGCGGAGATGCGGGTGACGTTTGTGGAGTATCTGACCAAATACCGCGTCGAGCAGGCGAAAAAGCTGTTGAAAATGACGGCGCTGCCGGTCGAAGTGATCGCGAATCATGCAGGCTTTACGAATGCAGGATACTTCGCCACAACGTTTAAACGCTTGGAAAATATCACGCCAACCGAATACAGGCAGATGTTTTCCAGCCTGCTCGCCAAAAGTGAGTAAAAAGCAAAAATCTCAAGATGAGGATGCGAAGAATTTAAAACCGCATAATTCGAAATATTCCTATTATAGTTTCAAGCACGCTACTTCCCGATGTGAGGTGATGCAGAGGTGATGGAAGTATACCGCGGATTGAAGTGTTGTCTGCAAAGCCGGGAGCGCGGAGTCGTGGCGACGATCATTCATGTCGAGGGTTCTACGTACAGGAGGGAAGGAGCAGCGTGTCTCCTCCTGGAACACGGGGAAGTGATCGGGACACTGAGCGCGGGCTGCGTCGAAAGTGACTTGCTTGAGCATGCCAGGCATGTGCTGCAGACAGGAAGACCTGCGGTGCATCGCTACGATTTCCGCGCGGAAGAGGATCTGCTCTGGGGACTTGGGGTCGGCTGCAACGGTGCGATGCAAATCCTGCTTCAGCCCTATGATCCCAAGCACGCTCCCCACCAAGCCGAACAGCTTTTTCACATCTATGAGGCAAAGGCGATGACCCGAGAGGTGTGCATGAGCGGCGTCATCATCCAGACAGGTGATCCAGCCAAGCAGCCTGTGGGGAGTGTGTTTTTCCTCGATCAGGATGAACAGCAAAAACTCGGACTGCCTGCGCAGGCGAAAGGGCTGTACCAAGTGATCAGGGACGAAGTGGAGATTACCCTTTTTGCAGAAACGATACAGCCGCGTACGCCGCTGGTCATCTGCGGCGCTGGGCCGGACGCCGTACCGCTCGTGCGGGGAGCGCGAGCGCTAGGCTGGCATGTGACGGTGATCGATCATCGCCAGCTGTCCCTCCGGCATCCGGTAATTGCCGATGCGGACGAGGTGGTGCTGGTTGCTCGGCAGGAGTATGGATCCATCTCCGTGAGGGAGGATGCCTATGTCGTCGTGATGACCCATCAGTATGAGCTGGATCTGATGCTGCTCAGACGATTGATGGAGTCGCCGATTCCGTATCTGGGCGTGCTTGGTCCGCGCAGACGCACGGAGCAGATCCTGCGGGAGATCAGCGAAGAGCGGGGAAGATTCGATCAGGATGAGCGAAACAAGCTGCATGCTCCTGTAGGACTGGACATCGGTGCTGATTCCCCCGAGGAGATCGCGCTGAGCATTTTGGCAGAGATCAGCAGTTGCCGCAGCGGACGCAGCGGGCTATCCCTGAAAGGAAGAAGCGAGCCCTTGCATGAGCGGCGCAAGGAACCTCTTCTGGCAGCGAAGTCATAACCATCCCAGGCTGGATATGGCTTGTGGAGTCTGTTGCTCAAAAACCTCAGTATTCACATGCGAAAACTACAAATTTTACCAGATAAAAGAGAGGAGGAAGCAGCGAGTGGAGACGAAACAGATCGGAAAACCGATGAAGCGCGTAGAAGACGCGCGACTCACTTCCGGGCAAGGAAGCTTCATTGAGGACATGAGTCCCTTGCCCCATATTCATCACGCCGCCATCCTGCGAAGCCCGTATCCCCATGCGCGAATCAAGGCGATCCGCACGCAGGCGGCCGAAGAGATGCCAGGTGTGAAGGGCGTGGTGACCGGACAGGATGTGGCGGCCTGCACGAATCCTTTTCCGGTAGGTGTGACGGCTTCCGTGCACTATTACTCTCTGGCGGTAGACAAGGTGCGGTATGTCGGGGAGCCGGTAGCGGTCGTAGTCGCCAAGAACCGCTATCTGGCAGAGGATGCGCTGGAGAAGATCGAGGTGGAATACGAGCCCCTTCCCGCAGTGGTTGAGATCGAGCAGGCATTGCACCCGGAATCCCCGCTGCTGCATGAGCAGGTTGGCTCCAACATCGCCAACCACCGGCATTTTTCCTACGGGGATCCTGACAAGGCCTTCCGCGAAGCCGATGTCGTAATCAAGCACAAGTTTGCCTTTCCCAAATACAGCGCCACGCCTGTCGAGACCTATGGAGTGATTGCTTCTTATCAGTCGAGTGATGACAGCCTGACGATCTGGTCCAATTTTCACGGGCCGTTTACCTTGCAGTCCGTCATGGCCGCAGCCCTGCGGATCGACAGCAACCGGCTCCGCATTCTGATTCCCAAGGATGTGGGAGGCAGCTACGGGATCAAGTCCGGTGTCTACCCCTATATGGTGCTGATGGGCGTAGTCTCGAAAAAACTGGGCTTGCCAGTCAAGTGGATCGAGGATCGCCAGGAGCATCTCATGGCGAGCTCGAGCGGCACCGATCGGGTGACATGGATCGAGGCGGCGGTGAAGCGGGACGGTACGGTTACGGGATTGCGAATGAAAATGGTAGACAGCGTAGGGGCCTACGTGCGAGCGCCGGAGCCCGCCTGCCTGTACCGGACGCATTCCAACACTACCGGTGCGTATCGCATCGAGCATCTGCAGATGGAGACCATCGCGGTCATGACCAACAAAAGTCCGACGGGGCTGATACGGGGCTATGGCGGACAGCAGCTCTATTTTCCGCTCGAGCGCATCATGCAGATGGTGGCGACGAAGCTGGGCCTCGATCCTGCAGAGGTCCTTCGCAAAAATCTGCTGGGGAAAGAAGAGTTTCCCTACCAAACGCCTTCAGGCGGCATCTACGACAGCGGCGATTACAAGAGTGCGTTTGACAAGCTGATCGGAATGGTCGGATACGAGGAGTTTCGCCAACGTCAAAAGGAAGCCCGACAAAAAGGGAAGCTGTTGGGAATCGGCCTAGCCTGCATCGTCGAGCCCTCTGGCTCCAATATGGGCTATATCACTGTCGCATTGACTCCCGAGGAGCGGTCAAAATCATTGCCCAAATCAGGATGTGCAGAAGGAGCGACCGTGTCCATCGATCCGATGGGCGGCATCAGCGTCCGCATCAGCACGGCGCCGACAGGGCAGGGGCATGAGACGGTGGCAGCGCAGATCGTAGCAGAGGTATTGGGCGTCGATCCCCGCACGGTCAAAGTCATCGCTGAGATGGACACCTTGACCAGTCCCTGGTCTGTGGCATCGGGCAGCTATTCGAGCCGATTTGCTCCCATCGGGTCGAGCGCGGTCTATCAGGCGGCAGGCAAGGTGCGGGAAAAGCTGCTGCGGATAGCGGCCGATCAGCTCGGGTGCTCGCCGGATCAACTGGAGATGAAAGGCGGAAAAGTCGCACTGAGAAATGATCCTGCCAAGCAGGTTTCGCTCAGGAGACTGGTCGGATCGGCCCACTGGAATCCACAGGGTCTGCCAGTGGGAACAGAGCCGGGCATACACGAGACCGCCTTTTATACGATTCCTACGGCACAGCCCCCGGACGAGCAGGATCGGGTTAACGGTTCGGCTGCCTACGGATTCGTCGCGGATGCAGTTGTCGTCGAGGTAGATGCAGCCACGGGGGATGTGAAAATCCTGAATTACTGCACGGTGCATGACGCTGGCGTGCTGCTGAATCCCCTGATTGCCGACGGACAGATCATGGGCGGTCTGGCTCATGGCTTGGGCGGCGCGCTCTATGAGGAGCTTGCCTATGACAAAAACGGCCAATTTCTCTCCGGCAGCTTCATGGACTACTTGTGTCCGACTGCTACCGAGATGCCTCCTGTCACCATCGGGCATATCGAGACGCCGTCCCCGCTGACACCGCTCGGGGCAAAAGGGCTGGGAGAAGGTAATACGATGAGCGCTCCGGTCGTCATCGCCAATGCGGTGGCGGATGCGCTCGCTGAATGGGATGTAACGGTCGACACGCTTCCCCTGTCGCCGAACCGCGTCTGGTCATGGATCCAGCAAGCGAAGAAAAAGAAGGAGGAGTACGCATGAACGGCAATGGTTCTGTCGAGCTGAACGCGACAGTGGAGCAGGTATGGGCGAAGATCCTGGATCCGGAAGTGCTGGCCGAGTGCATGATGGGCTGCAAGGAGCTGGTGCTTGTGGAGGATGGCAAATACCGTGCCGATCTGGCTGTCGGCGTAGCGGCGGTCAAAGGAAAATACGATGCCACGATTCAATTGGCAGATGTGATCGAGCGAAAAAGCTACAAGCTGATTGTACGGGGCGAAGGAGCGCCAGGCTTTGTCGAGGCAGAAGGACTGATCGAACTGGCCCCAGGAGAGGATGGCAGCACGACGCTCACTTATACCTACACAGCCGAGGTAGGGGGAAAGGTGGCCTCGATCGGTCAACGGATGCTGGGCGGCGTCGCCAAGCTGCTGATTGCGGATTTTTTCAAAAAGCTGAAGAAGCATGTGGAAAAGGAACAAAAAACAGCCTGACAAAAATTCGGAGGGGATAGAGATGAAACCGGCAGCATTTGATTATCTTCGTCCCTCCACGGTGGAGGAGGCGTGCCAATACTTGCAGGAGTACGGCGAGGAAGGGAAGCTGATCGCCGGAGGGCAGAGTCTGGTCCCGATCCTCAACATGCGCCTGTCCACGCCAGAGTGTCTGATCGATATCAGCGGACTGGAAGAATTGAAGTACATCCGGGAGGAAGGGGACTGGCTGCACATCGGAGCGTTGACCAGGCAAAGGGACGTAGAGAGGTCCGCTCTTGTCAGGGAAAAAACGCCGCTGCTTGCGGAGGCCTTGCCCTACATCGGGCATATGCAGACGCGCAATCGCGGCACTTTCGGGGGCAGCCTCGTCCACGCCGATCCGACGGCCGAGATTCCCTTGTCCTTGTTGGCTTTGCAAGCCGCCGTGGTCATCCAAAGCGTGGAGGAAACCAGGGAAGTGAATGTGGAGGATTTCTTCATCACCTATCTGACGACGGATCTCATGCCGAACGAGATGCTGCGCGAGGTGAAAATTCCCATAGGGAGTATTCCCAAAGGGTACTCGTTCCAGGAGTACAGCCGCAAACACGGAGATTTTGCACTGGTTTCGGCAGCATGTGTACTCGATGTCGACGAACAGGAGCGGATCACTTCCGTCAGGCTGACCCTCGGTGGAGTAGACGCGGTTCCGGTGCTGGCCCGCGATGTGGAGGGTCTAATACTTGGCGAAAAGCTGACAGATTCACTGCTGCTAGAAGCGAGCCGTGCAGCGGCAGCCGATGTCGATCCGGAAGGGGATCTGCACGCCAGCAGGGAGTACCGCCTCCACCTGGCCCAGGTATTTGCGGCACGGGTGTTGGAGACCGCCTACCATCGCGCGGTATTGGGAAAGGGGAGTGCGACGTGATGCAGGTAAAGCGCGAGGAACGATACAGCCTGCGCTTGCAGGTAAACGGCAAGCGCTATGAGGAACAGGTCGAACCCCGAAAGCTGTTGAGCGATTTTCTGCGAGAGGATTGCGGCTTGACGGGCACGCATGTCGGATGCGAGCACGGCGTATGCGGAGCTTGCACAGTACTGGTGGACGGCAGGGCGGTTCGCAGCTGTCTGGTCCTGGCGATTCAGGCGGAAGGCGCCGACATCACGACAGTAGAGGGATTGGCGAAGGATGGGAAACCCCACCCCCTGCAGGAAGCGTTCGCGGAATTTCACGCCCTGCAATGCGGATTTTGCACACCAGGCATCCTGATGTCCTCCGTCGAGTTTTTACAGACTCATGCCGATCCGGGCAAGGAGGAAATTGCCGATATGTTGTCCGGTCACTTGTGCAGATGCACGGGCTACAAGGGAATCGTGGAGGCCGTGCAGCAATTGGCTGATCGAAGGAAGGAAGGTGAAGAACGTGAATCTGGGGACCCTGTTTCAATTTGCAGTCGAACGACACCCACAGTATGAAGCACTCGTACAAGGCGAAAAACGATTTACTTACGAGGAACTGAATCAGGAGGTCGACCATGCCGCAGCTGGTCTGCAGTCCCTCGGAATTAAAAGTCATGACCGCGTCGTCCTCGTACTAAAAAACCGTCTGGAAATGGTCATCCTGTACTGGGCGATTCAAAAGATCGGCGCCGTGTTCACTCCAATCAACTTCCGATTGACGGCAGAAGAGATTGAATATTGCGTCAAAGATGCTCAGGCAAAGGCTGTCATCTATGAACCGGTCAGCGAGCATGCCGTTCTTGCGGCCGTGCATGGGATGGATACGGTCAAAGTGGCCGTCCTGCAAGCGAGGGGAGCAGACATCCAGTACGAGGAACTGCGGCACAAGAGCAAGCAACCGCTTGTGCGAAGCGAAAGCGACGGAGATGATCTCTGCCTGATGCTGTACACCTCCGGCACGACCGGAAGGCCCAAGGGCGTTCCGCGAACCCACCGCAATGAGTACAGCGCCGCAGTCGCCCACATCATTCAAAATCAGTATGTCTTTCAGGAAAGCACGATTGGCGTCATGCCGCTATACCACACCATGGGCATGCGCTCCCTCCTCTCCATCGCATTACTGAACGGCAAGATGGTCATGACGCCTGATTACGATGCGGAGACGGTCCTGGAGACGCTGGAAAAAGAAAAGCTCTCATGCGTGTATCTCGTTCCTACCATTTTTCACGATCTTGTCTATCATTCTAAATTCGCTCAATACGATCTCTCTTCTCTCAAAAAACTGGGCTATGCCGGAGCAGCGATGACCAAGGCCCTGACAGAGGAAATCTTCGCTAAGCTCAAGCCCAAGGTGTTCGTCAACCACTACGGCTCATCAGAGGTATACACCTTTTCCATCTGTGATTATCTCGACCGCAAGCCGGGGTGTGCGGGGAAGCCGGGCTTTCACCAGCGATTGCGCGTCGTCGTGGCAGATCCGGATGGAGGTTCCACTCCCGATGATGTGGTACAGACTGGGGTTCCGGGAGAGATCATCGTGGATTTGCGTTCCCAGGAAGCCTTTCAGGGATATTGGAATCGCCCCGACGCTACGCGCAAGGCCATTCGTGAGGGCTGGTACTTCACGGGAGACATGGGGAGCTTCGATGAAGACGGCGACCTGTATGTCCTGGGGCGCGTGGACGACATGATTATCTCCGGGGGAGAAAACATCCACCCGTTGGAGGTGGAGGATGTCATCGCCAAGCATCCCAAGGTCGCGGAGGTAGCTGTGGTGGGCTTGCCCGATCAGCGATGGGGAGAAGTCGTAACGGCCTTTATCGTCGCCCATGATCCCAAATTAACCGCTGAGGAGCTGGACGAATTCTGCCGGCAAAGCAAGCATTTGTCCAACTTCAAGAGACCGAGAAAGTACATTTTGGTAGATTCGATTCCCAAAAGCCCCGTCGGTAAAATCCTGCGGCGGATGCTCAGGGATGGCTACGCTCAACCAAGCCCAACAAAAAAGGAGAGTGTTTCGTAATGGAAAAACAAACAAGCAGCCTCGCAGCTACGCAATGGGATCACATTCGCGTCGAGAAAAACGCGGACAAAAAGACAGCGACCATCATCCTGGATCGTCCGGAAAAAATGAATACGCTCAGCTTTATCGGCCGCTCCCAGTTGAACCAGATTTTCCAGGAGCTGAACGAAGACGATGATGTGCGTGTCATCGTGCTGAAAGGGGAGGGAACCCAGGCTTTTTCTTCGGGGGGCACGATTGCACAGTTCATGGAACGCCACCCTGAGGAGCTGTCTGTTCTCCATAAAAATGTTGCCGCTCCGGAACGCTCGCCAAAGCCGGTGATTGCCCAGTTGCAAGGCTATACCTTCGGCGTGGGGCTGGAGATCGCCATGGCGTGTGACTTCCGCGTCGCTTCCGATACGACATTGCTCGCCCTGCCGGAGATCAAGCTCGGCATGATTCCAGGAAGCGGCGGCACCCAACGAATCGCCAGACTGGCAGGTTTGGGACGCGCCAAGGATATGATCATGCGCGGAAGACGAATTCCAGCCGCAGAAGCGTATCAATGGGGGCTGCTCACTACAGTCGTGCCGCAGGAAAAACTGGAGCAGGCTGTAGCAGATCTCGTCGACGAGCTGCTGGAATACTCGCCGCTTGCCCTGCGCGTCTTGAAGCAGGTGCTGAACGCCTCCCAAGAGGGATCACTGAGCGCGGGACTGGAGATCGAAGGCTATGCCTATGGCATGCTGCGCAGCACGGACGACTTCCGTGAAGGAGTAGAAGCCTTCAACGAAAAACGGAAGCCGAATTTTACCGGGAAGTAAGAGAGGGGAGGCTCGGGGCTGACAAAGCGAATACCCGAGCCTGCGCTCCGCTTCAACAATAGATGATTGGAGGTTATGAACATGTCCATGACAAACAGTACGACGGTGCTTTCCAGCAATCAGCCGCCGAAGGTAGAGATCAGCCGCCGCCAGATGGTAAATGCATCGATCGCATCTCTTCTGGGATGGGCTCTTGATTTGTTTGATCTCTTTGTCCTTCTTTATGTGGCACCCGTGATTGGCAAGCTCTTTTTTCCCACCGAGCTGCCTACGCTTTCCCTGGCAGCTGTCTATGCTTCCTTCGCCGTCACACTTCTGATGAGGCCGATCGGTTCCGCTTTGTTTGGTTCGTACGCGGACCGAAAAGGGCGCAAAAAAGCCATGATTGTGGCTGTCATCGGTGTCGGCGTAGCCACGGCCTTGTTTGGAGCATTGCCGACGGTACATCAGATTGGTGTCGGCGCATCGATCATCTTTTTGATTCTCAGGCTGGTGCAGGGCATTTTTGTAGGCGGCGTGGTTGCCTCGACGCATACGATCGGTACAGAATCGGTCCCGCCGAAATGGCGCGGATTCATGTCCGGGTTTGTCGGGGGCGGAGGTGCAGGTCTGGGCGCTTTGCTCGCTTCCATCGTCTACTTTATTGTCTCTGAAGCATTTCCCGGCGAAGCGTTTGATGCATGGGGCTGGAGATTTATGTTTTTTGCCGGCATCCTCAGCGCTGTGCTAGGCGTGTTTGTTTTCAAATCGCTGGAAGAATCCCCGTTGTGGCTGCAAGCCCAGCAAAAAAAGGAAGCGGCGAAAAAACCGGAGGGGTCGCCTGTCAAAATGATTTTCACGCAATACCGGAATGTGCTTTTGGTCAATCTCATGCTCGTGACCGGCGGCGGAACGGCTTACTATCTCACATCCGGTTATTTGCCTACTTTCCTGAATGTCATCAATAAGGTGTCCAGCGGTACCGCTTCTCTGATTCTCATGGGAGCAAGTGTAAGCGCCATCATTTCGGCCGTCTTGTTTGGCTATCTCAGTGATGTAATCGGCAGGAAAAAGACCTTTTTGCTCATTGGCTTCATCAATCTGATTCTGTTGCCTGTTCTCTTCATTCAATTGGGAAGCGCAACCTCAATCCCGATGATCACCTTCTACGCCCTCGCGCTGGCATTTTTGGGCAATGCAGCTTATGCCCCGATCCTGATTTTTCTCAATGAACGCTTCCCGACATCGATCCGGTCGAGCGGAACAGGTCTTTCCTGGAACATGGGCTTTGCGGTCGGGGGCATGATGCCTACCTTTGTCACGCTGGCGAGCGGAACGACCGAAAATATTCCTTACTCGCTAATGGGCTTTTCAATCGCCGTGTTTGTGGTGTATGTAATCGGCAGCTTGGTGATACCGGAGACCAAGGGCAATTTTGAATAACGAGAGGAGGTTGTCATGCGACTCGTGGTAGGGATTTCGGGGGCGAGCGGAGCCATTTATGGCGTGCGGATCGTAGAGCAATGCTGCAAATTGGGCGTGGAGGTTCATCTGGTGGTAAGCAACACAGCGATTCGCACGATCGAGTACGAAACGAATTACCGGATGGAAGATTTGCGGAGGATGGCGAGCAAGGTATACGACAACCAGGATCTGGGGGCTGCGATTTCCAGCGGCTCGTATCTGGTCGACGGCATGATCGTTGCGCCATGTTCCATCAAAACCCTCTCCGGAATCGCCAACAGCTACAATAGCGAGCTGTTGACGAGAGCCGCGGATGTGCAATTGAAGGAACGCAGAAAGCTGGTGCTGATGCTGCGTGAGACGCCGCTCCACCTCGGCCATATCCAGCAGATGCTCGCGGTCACGCAGATGGGAGGAATCATTCTCCCCCCGGTCCCGTCTTTTTACCATCTTCCGCAAAGCATCGACGACATCGTGAATCAAAGCGTGCAGAAGGCTCTCGACCAATTTCGTCTGGAAGCCCATCTGTTTGAGAGATGGCAGGGTATGGAGCAAGGAGAAAAAAAGAGGGAGGGGTACAGGTGACCCGATATTACAATTACATTGGCGGAGAGTGGACGTCCTCCGTTTCGGGAGAGTGGTTGGAATCTTTTAATCCCGCTACGGGGGAGCTGGTAGGATACGCACAGAACTCTGCAGTTCAGGACGTGGAGCAAGCGATAGACAAAATGTACGAAGTCTTTCAGAGAAGCGATTGGGGATACAATCCCAAGAGGCGTTATGAAGCATTGCTTGGCTTGGCACAAAAAATGGAGGAGCAGCTCGAACGCCTCGCTGTCATTCTAACCCGCGAGCAGGGAAAGACGATCAAGGAATCCCGCCAGGAGCTGGCCGGCTGTGTCGATACGCTAAAGTATTTCGCAGGTGCGGCACGGACGGTGTTTGGCCGCTCTGTGCAACTGGAGCCGCATAATTTTGGCGTCATCACCAAGGAGCCGATCGGCGTAGTCGGGATCATATCGCCGTGGAATTGGCCTGCGCTTTTGATGATTCGGGAGCTTGCTCCGGCACTCGCGGCGGGCAATGCGGTGCTGGTAAAACCGGCTAGCCTCACGCCAGCTATATCTGTTGAAATATTCAAACTGATTGATCAGGTGCCGCAGTTCACCAAGGGTATTGTCAGTATCGTGACAGGTCCCGGCCGAAGTATTGGGGCTGCAATGGGGACGAGCAAGAAGATGGATATGATCAGTTTCACGGGCGATACATCAACAGGTAAACAGATCATGGAGATGGCCACCAGCAATATCAAGAAGCTGGCGCTGGAATTGGGCGGAAAATCTCCCAATGTGGTATTTGCAGATGCCGATCTTGACAAGGCCATTCCCGTGATCGGCCGTTCCATTTTCATCTCTGCGGGGCAGATCTGCATGGCTGGTTCACGGCTGCTTGTACATGAATCCGTAAAAGGCGAGGTATTGTCACGCATGAAGCGATACGCGGAGAATCTGCGTGTCGGCAATGGTTTGGAAGAGTCGACCGACATGGGACCGGTCGTCAATCAGGCTCAGTTGGAGCTAATCGCCAATTACTGTGAAATTGGGCGGAAGGAAGGAAAAATCGTCACAGGGGGCCAGCGGATTACAGGAGGAGCATTTGATCAGGGAAGCTTTTTTGCACCGACGATCATCGATGAGTTGCCTTCGCATTGCCGCGTCGTGCGCGAGGAAATATTTGGTCCGGTGCTCGCCGTTCAAAGCTTTGCGAGTGAAGAAGAGGCACTCGAGATGGCGAATGACTCAGACTTCGGCCTGTCGGCAGGGGTGTGGACTCGTGACCTGAATCGGGCGATGCGCATGTCGAAAGGAATCCGCGCGGGGACGGTCTGGATCAATACGTACAATAAAAATTTCCCGGAGGCAGAGTTCGGGGGCTACAAGCAGAGCGGATTAGGCCGCACCCGGGGCGTTGATGGACTGATGGAGTACTGCGAGACGAAGCATATTCATTTTGAAATAGATGACTTGCCGAGCGAAGAGGGGAGGGAAGACCGATGAGTGCGAATCAAAGCGTGCAGGGAATCGAATCTCCTTTTTCCTTCCACTTGCCCACCGACGTCCAGTTCGGGGTGGGCAGCGCATCCCGTCTTGGAGAGATGCTTTTGTCGATGGGCGTACGCCGCGTCTTCCTTGTCACAGATCAAGGAGTGCGACAGGCGGGACTTTTGGATGGAGTGATACACTCACTGGAAGAAAAAGGGCTTCATTTCCAGATCTACGCCGATGTCGAGCCTGACCCCAGTTTGGAGACCATCCAAGCGGGTGCAGCCATGTTCCAGCAGCAGTCCTTCGACTGCATGGTGGCGATCGGGGGAGGCAGTCCGATCGATACGGCCAAGGGAATTCGCGTGTTGGCGGCAAATGGCGGCGGCATTGGCCAGTATGCGGGCGTCAATCGCGTCCCTGCAGCATCCGCGATCCCGTTGATTGCAATTCCGACCACTTCCGGCACGGGGAGCGAGGTGACGATCTTCGGGGTTTATTCCGACTGGGAGAACCACGTCAAGATAACCGTAACAAGCCCGCATATGGCTCCATCGACCGCCTTGATCGATCCTGCCCTGACGTTGAGCTTGCCGGCAAAAATGACGGCTGCGACTGGAATTGACGCGCTGGCCCACGGGATTGAGACGTTTTTTTCCCTGCGTTCCAGCCCGGCTTCCGATGCCCTCGCCATCCATGCGATGAAGATGATTGCGCCGCAGTTGCGCCGAGCGGTTCGAGACGGAGCAGACATGGAAGCCCGGATCGGAATGTCCCAGGGTAGCGTTCTGGCCGGGATGGCATTTAACAACGGCTTCTTAGGCCTTGCTCATGCTATCGGTAGTGCGTTGTCGGGACATTGTCATGTTCCGCATGGGGTAGCAATCGGCTTGCTGCTGCCCCATGTGGTGGCGTTCAATACCCCGGTGCGTCTGGAAAAAGCGGAGTTGATCGCAGATGTTCTTGGCAGCGTTCAGAAAGAAACGGGAACGGCAGCTGAATTGGTTGGTCAGCTTGTCCGTGATATTGGTCTCCCGCAAAGACTGCAGGAAGTGGGTGTTCCAGAAGCAAAGCTGGTCGACATCGCCAAAGACTCCTTTAAAAGCGGCATGATGAAATGGAATCCTCGGCTGCCGACCGAGCAGGAAGTCCTGGAGCTTTTGCAAAAAGCGTTTTAATCATTTCATTTCATTTTGTTGAGGGGGAATGAAAAATGAAGGAGCAAGTCAATATGACGACTGCTGACGATCTGATTCCAGGTCTCGACAAATCCACGGATGAGGTGGCATGGGATTTGTATCGAAAGGCGATCCGTTTTGGCACCTGGGACCCTGCTTCGATTGATTTGACACAGGACAAAAAGGATTTTGCAGAGCTGGATGAGGACCTCAAGGGTTATCTGATCCACTTCTGCACCGGTTTTTTGGATGCGGAGGAGAATGTCGCCCTGAAATTCTGCCCGTGGATCATGCTGGGTTCCTCGACGGAGCAACAGGCGTTCTTAAGCACGCAATTGCTGGAGGAATTCAAGCATACGCAATTTTTCATGCGTTATTTCCAGGAGGTATTTGGCCGGGAGCGCATATCCGGAGTCAAGAATGTGGTGCAACAAAAGCTGGATGATCGGGTAAAGACCATGCTTGCAGCGTTGGAACTGGGGGAAGAAGAGCGGGAGGCTGCCTTGGTGGAAGGCTTGACCCACTATCAGGGCGTCATCGAGGGAGTTCAGGCCATGACGGGGTATGAAGTCTTTGAAGCCGTATACGGCAGCAAAGGCTTGCTGCCCGGATTGGCAGAAGGCTTCGCCCGCATCAAGGAAGACGAAGGACGTCATGTGGGCTTCGGGTTGCGCATGCTGAAACTGCTGGCTCGAAACCCCTTGCACGCCAAGCGTATCGATGCGTTGCTCAACGAATACCTGCCACATATCCTCATTCGCTACGACCAGCCGATCATCGTGGACGGAAAAGAGTATCCGACCCCGCCAGAGGTGAGGGGGCGCGAGCGATTGACGAGAATGTATCAGCGCAGATACCGGGATATTTTTGGGAAACAAGCAAGTGTTTAATCGAAGGAGGGGGGAGAAGCCATGCGAAGAGCGCAGACATTACGCACTTGGCTGGAGTATTTGCGACAGACAGAACGCCTTGCGACCATCGAGAAACAGGTCAGCCTTCAGTACGAGCTGGCAGCAGTCACAAAAAAGCTTGACGGTGTGAAGGCGGCCTTTTTTAAACAAGTAGAAGACTACAGCATCCCTGTGGTCTCCGGCATCTGCTCGACGCGGGAGCAGTTTGCCGAGGCGATGGAGACCGATCCTTATGACGTCATCAGGAGGTTCACGGATGCGGTCGCATCTCCTCTCCCCTGCAAGCAGGTCGGAAATGATGAGGCTCCTGTAAAGGAGAACATCATTAGGGAGGACATCGATCTAATGCGGTTGTTGCCGATTCCGGTTCATCATGAAAAGGACGCGGGCAACTATTTGACTGCAGCACTCTTCATCGTCAGGGACCCTGTCACGCGCAAGCAAAATGTCTCCATTCATCGGCTGCAGGTAACGGGCAAGAATCGCCTCGGCGCGTTGCTTCTCCCCAGACATACTTATCATCTCTACAAACAGGCGGAGAGTGCAGGGAGGGCGCTGGAGTGTGCGATTGTCATCGGTGTCGATCCCTTGACCATGCTGGCGTCGCAAGCAAGTACGCCCTTTGGGGTAGATGAACTGGAGATTGCGGGAGCGCTGCGAGGTGAACCGCTTGAGGTCGTTCGCTGTGAGACTGTGGACATCGACGTGCCTGCTTTTGCCGAAATCGTGCTGGAAGGAAAAATCCTGCCGCATGTACGTGAGCCAGAGGGGCCGTTTGGAGAGTTTCCGAAATATTACGGGCCGAGAAGCGATAAAGAGGTCGTGGAAATCATGGCGATTACGCATCGGCATCAGCCGATCTTCTATACCATCGTGCCAGCGGGCTATGAGCATCTTCTGCTCGGGGGTATTCCGCGGGAGGCAAGTTTGTTGCAATCGATCAAACAAACGGTATCGGGTGTGAAGGCAGTGCATATGAGCCTGGGCGGCACCTGTCGTTATCATGCCATCGTGTCCATTCTCAAACGAAATGAAGGCGAGGGAAAAAACGCGATATTGGCCGCACTGGCAAACAGCTTCGACATCAAGCATGTCGTCGTGGTGGATGAGGACGTCGACATCTTTAATATGGAGGAAGTGGAATGGGCGATCGCCACGCGTTTTCAGGCAGAGCGTGATCTGGTAGTTGTCCATGGCGCCCAGGGTTCGAAGCTGGATCCCTCTACGGATGAAGGAGTAGGCTCCAAGCTGGGATTCGATTGTACGATTCCACTGGACAGCGAGCCGATGCGTTATCTTCGGATCAAAATTCCACAATACGAGGGTATCAACCTGGAGGATTACCTGTAGAAAGGCAATTGTCCGGCAAAAAACATCTCTGTCCAAAAACTGTCCGTTTCGCGCATTAACCGGACACAACGCAATGGCAAAAAGCCGCAAAAGATCAACGATAGGCAGACTGGTATCCAACTTGCATTCCTTTTTCTGGGAACTGAAAAGCGGAAGGAGAGGATGGCTTGGATATTCAGAACACTGTCGTCGCTGTCACAGGCGGAGCATCCGGTCTTGGCGAAGCAACAGTGAGATACGTGGTAGAGCATGGTGGGAAGGCAGCCATCCTGGATGTTTCCCGGGAGAAGGGGATTGCGCTTGCTCAGGAGTTGGGAAGAGATTATGCCACCTACGTCCATGCTGACGTGACGAGCGAAGAGAGTGTACGGGATGCTGTCGATCAGGTCGCCGGAACCTTCGGGACCATTCACGCTGCCGTCAACTGTGCAGGCATCGGAATTACCCAAAAAACCTTGTCTCGCAACGGCCCGCATCGCTTGGACGCCTTCTCCAAAGTCATCTCTGTCAACCTGATCGGCTCCTTCAACGTCATTCGGCTGGTGGCAGAACAGATGGCCGGCAATGAACCAAACGAGCAGGGAGAAAGAGGTGTCATCATCAACACAGCCTCGGTCGCCGCCTATGAAGGACAGGTCGGTCAGGCAGCCTACAGTGCCTCCAAAGGCGGCATTGTGGGAATGACACTCCCGATCGCGCGTGATCTCGCCCCTTACGGCATTCGCGTCATGACGATTGCTCCCGGATTGTTCGACACGCCGCTTTTCGATACGTTGCCGCGCTCTGCCAAGGATGCCATGGGAGCGATGGTTCCTTTTCCCCCCCGCCTGGGAGAGCCGCGGGAATACGCCAGCCTTGTGGGCCATATCATCGAAAACGCCATGCTGAACGGCGAGACGATACGCTTGGACGGGGCCATCCGCATGCAGCCGAAGTGAGGAGCTTTTGCAGCGAGACAACTGGATCATTGGCATGAAAATTTGGTATATTTATGTAAATGAGAGACCTCTGCATGCAAAGCAGAGGTTTTATTTTGGAGGTAGCCATGATCAAGGAACGATTGCATGAATTGGGTTTGGAATTGCCACAAGCTGTCCCTTCGCTTTACCAGTATGTGCCCGTAGTCGTGCACCAGGGGATCGCCTACATCAGCGGCCAAGTGCCGAGAGTCGACGGCAAAATTCCGTATGTGGGAAAGGTTGGACAGGACGTCACGATCGAACAGGCGCAGGAGCTGGCGCGGATCTGTGTTCTCAGGGGCTTGAGCTGTCTGGAAGCGGAAATCGGCAGCCTCGATCGGGTAGAGCGGGTGCTGAAGATCAACGGTTACGTGCAGTCGGGCACTGGCTTTTCCCAACAGCCGCAGGTGATGGATGCCGCATCCGAGCTGCTTATGCAGATTTTCGGGGAAAAAGGAAGACATGCCAGAACGGCTGTCGGCGTAGCGGAGCTTCCTGTCAATACGCCGGTCGAAATTGATTTTATGATCGCTGTAAAATCGTAAATGGGGGAGAGACGTCCATGATCAGTCGAGAAAACATCATTGCAGCACAAGAGGCGATTGCCGACACCGTTCATTTCACTCCTTTGCTTCATTCCGACCAGTTGTCCAAACAATGCGGCAACAAGCTGTTTTTCAAAGCAGAGCATCTGCAGAAGACAGGTTCCTTCAAAATACGAGGGGCAGCCAACAAGGTGAAGCAGGCGGTTGCACAAGGAGCCACTTCCGTTACAGCAGCTTCTTCCGGCAATCACGGACAGGCAGTCGCCTATATTGCCAATAGGCTGGGGATCCCCGCGACGATCGTAGTCCCGGAAGATGTAGCGACGTGCAAGATGGAAGCCATCCAGGCTTACAACGGCAAAGTGGTGAAATGCGGACTGACGTCAGCAGAGCGTCTGCCCAAGGCCAAGGAGATTGCCAAAGAGGAGAATGGCGTGTACATCCCTCCTTACGATGATCCGTTGATTATGGCAGGCCAGGGGACGATCGGCCTGGAGCTCCTCGAACAATTGGAGGATGTCGACGCGATCCTGGTTCCCATCGGCGGAGGAGGGCTCATCTCCGGGATCCTGACCGCAATCAAGGAAACGAAGCCCTCCGTTCAGGTCATCGGGGTAGAGCCGCAGCTAGCCAACGACACATTCCTCTCCATGCAAAAAAACCAGCTTATCTCCATCCCGGGAACCACGACAATCGCCGATGGCCTGCGCACCTCGCAGCCAGGTGATCTTACCTTCCCCGTGCTGCAAAAGTACCTGGACGACCTCGTTCTGGTCAGCGAAGAAGAGATACGCGAGGCATTTCGCCTGGTGCTGGAACGCATGAAGCAAGTAATCGAGCCATCCAGTGCGACGACGGTAGCGGCAGCCTTGTTTGCGAAAACGTCTCTGCGGGACAAGAGAGTGGTCTCCGTCATTTCGGGAGGCAACGTCGATACCGGTCAGATCGCGGCTTTGCTGTCCTGATCGGGCATTGGCAAAAAAATCCACCTTTTGCGTCGGTTTGGCACGATAAATTTCTTCTCGCGCCGGACATCCTTCAACAGGCTTCACACGCTCCTTTTCCTAGAATGAAGGCAAATAGGGAAAGGAATGAGGTGAAGCAAGATCCGAAGCCTTCAAAAAACGCTGGCAGCATGGGGACTCACATGCCTGTTGACTGTAGCCGGAGGTGCTCCCGGACTCGTCATGGCCACGGAACAGACGAACCAGCCTGCGCAGCAGCAGATGCAGACGGAAGAGCTCCAAATCGTCTTTGTCGGGGATATCATGCTGGACAAAAGCGTCGGTGCACAGATCGCCAAGCACGGGGTGGACTACCCGTTTCAAAAGACAGCCACGATCTTGCAGCAGGCAGATTTGACGATCGGGAATCTGGAAACATCCGTGAGCACGCGGGGAAAAGCAGAGCCGAAAGAATTTGCCTACCGCTCCAAGCCGGAAACGCTCAAAGGCTTGGCGAATGCTGGATTCGATGTCGTCAACCTGGCGAACAACCACTCGCTGGATTACGGAATGGATGCGCTGTTTGACACGATCCAGCATCTGGAGACAAACCAAATCGCCTGGGTGGGAGCGGGAAAAAACGAGGCGGAGGCGTTCGCCCCTTATTTGACGACAATCAAAGGAAAACGGATCGCCGTGATTGGGTTGAGCCGCGTTCTGCCCAATCGCCAGTGGTTCGCCGGGAAAAACAAGCCGGGACTTGCGCATGCCTACACGGATGAACCGATGCTGACGTATGTGAAAAAAGCGTCAGAGGTCGCAGACATCACCATCGCTGTCATGCATTGGAACCTGGAATACAAGGATGTTCCCGAACCATACGCGCGTGCGATGGCCCGCAAGCTGATCGACAGCGGCGTCGATGCCGTCGTCGGCTCGCATTCGCACTCGGTGATGGGCATTGAGTTCTACAAGGATGCTCCCATCTACTACAGTGTCGGCAATTTCGTGTTCACCACCTCCTACAACCCAAAAGGTCGCGAGGCGATCATGGTCAAGCTGGCATTTGCTGATCAGGATCAAGGTATAAAGACCAGCGTCATCCCCGTGAAGATCGTTAATGGCCAGCCCGTCCCCCTGGATGCAGCGGGCAAAAAGCGGATGATCGAAAAGCTGAACCAGATTTCGTTTGATGCCAAGGTAGATGCGGACGGAGTCGTGACCAAGAAATAAGAAAGACACCCTGAGAAACCCACATACCATTAGCTCGGAGATCGAGTGAAGCTGGCCGAGGAAAAAGAGGAGAAAAGCGAAGGCATTTGGGATCTTGACCAAGCCGTAATGGAAAAGGCGGAACACGCATTCAGCGGCCAGCGCGCCCAGCAAGCCGTTAATTGCTAGTTGGTGAAAGTCCAACCGAGGTAAG